>Ga0080006_1163373_pt1 | contig 47896 bp, 39 predicted proteins | sample RS3BMetagenome_FD_69209 | JGI IMG/M metagenome (GOLD analysis project Ga0080006, IMG submission 69209) | Ferric oxide microbial mat and aquatic microbial communities from Rainbow Spring, Yellowstone National Park, USA - RS3B (SPADES... ... | reverse complement strand
ATACAATATTTTTATTGGATTTCAATTGTTCTTTTCTGTTCATACATAATTATACTACACATAGCTATAATTTATCGCCTTATATCCCCATGCCTGAAGGCAGGGGCATTACGGCGATGGATGGTAAAAGTATGGAAGAAAGCTGATACCGTCAATAAACCAGGTAGTTGAGAGAGCTGCTGTGGCCTATATGAATCGAATATCCTGCAAGCGATAGAACAGTCTATCGGTATATGGACTAAAAGGAGAAACGAATTGGAAGAGAAGCCTTTTGTTAAGGAGGCAATTAAATACTAAAACATTCCAAAAGCTTTTCACTAGCCATGACTAGTCTTCGCGATTAATTAAAAAATAAATAACTGAATAGAAAAAACCCTATGGACTACATTCAAATTCCTGCTATAGCCGAAAAAGTCTCCAGAATCGCTCTTGGCACCTGGGTTATGGGTGGATGGATGTGGGGAGGAATCGATGAAAAAGAAGCTATCCAAGCAATAATCAAAGCTGTCGATGGAGGAATCAACATCATTGATACAGCTCCCATTTATGGTTTTGGAAAAGCAGAAGAAATAGTTGGCAAAGCCCTTCGGCTCATAGGAAAATCCCATCCTATTGTCATCGCTACTAAATTTGGTCTTGAATGGAATCAGCGTGGGGAAATTAGGAGAAATTCTTCTCCTACAAGAATCAAACAGGAAATCGAGGATAGCCTAAGGCGCCTTGGCCTCTCTGTCATAGATATCTATCAAGTCCACTGGCCAGACTCCAAGGTGCCCTTTGAACAGACCGCAGAATGTCTTTTGAAGTTAAAGGAACAAGGGAAAATTCGGGCTATAGGGGTCAGTAATTTTTCACCGAGGCAAATGGAACTTTTCAAAAAGGCTGCTCCCATTCATACTAATCAACCACCCTATAATCTGTTCGAAAGAGAAATTGAAAAAGAACTTTTAGCCTATTGTATCAAAGAGGGTATAGCAACCCTGACCTATGGTGTACTCTGTAGGGGATTGTTAACAGGAAAATTTCGTCCTGATTCTACTTTCCCCGATGGGGATCTGAGAAAAATAGATCCAAAGTTTCAGGGCGAAAATTTTCTTCGTTATCTTCAAGCTGTGGAAAAATTTAGACCAATTGCTGCCCGCTACGGAAAATCTTTAGCACAATTTGCTGCTTGTTGGGCTCTGATGCAACCTGGAGTGTCTGTTGTGCTTTGGGGAGCCAGAGGTCCAAGTCAGATAGAAGAAGCCTTTGGCGCCACTGGATGGAGTTTAGCTCAAGAAGACCTGCGAATGATTGACAAGATCCTTACCGAAACCATCCCTCAACCTATAGGTCCTGAATTTATGGCTCCTATAGAAGGCTAAATGCTCCATGGCTGCCCTTTGTTGCTTTTATCCAGCCTCTTATCTCTGTGAGGAAAAGATAAAAACAAATTGAATGGTCTTTTCTCTACCGCTATATTGAAAAGCAATGTTTTAATGGATTGATGTATTGGTAGTTAGTTTCTTCTTCGAAGGCAAAAAAAAAAGAAAAGATTTTGTTGAAAATTACCCAATGGCTGGTTAAACACTAGCTTCTCTTCTATCTTGTCGACTGGATCATGGAAGTGGGTTCACCTTTACATTGAAAAATGGAAAAAATCCCAAGAGAAAGAATTAGAAATTTCTGCATTATCGCCCATGTAGACCATGGGAAGACGACGCTTTCGGATAGGCTTCTGCAGATTACGGGAACGGTTATTGAAAGCAAACTACAAAATCAGATACTTGATTCCATGGACCTAGAAAGAGAAAGAGGCATCACCATTAAAGCCCATCCCGTCACCATGACCTATTTCTATCCCAAAGAAAAACAATACTATCAGCTCAATCTGATCGACACTCCTGGACACGTCGATTTTTCCTATGAAGTTTCTCGAAGTCTTTCAGCCTGCGAAGGAGCCCTTTTAGTCATCGATGCGACACAAGGAATTCAGGCTCAAACGGTTTCTAATGTTTTCTTAGCAGAAAAACATAACCTTGTTCTTATCCCCGTTATTAATAAGATAGACCTGCCAACGGCAAATCCTGAGCTTGTAAGAAAGCAACTAGAAGAAATTCTTGCTATTCCAGCTGACACAGCCGTCCTTGCAAGTGGGAAAGAAGGCATCGGTATTGATGAAATTCTTCAAGCAATCATTCGCCAGATCCCTCCTCCGCGACCCTTTCCTGACCAAATTCTCAGAGCCTTAATTTTCGACTCCGTTTACGACCCTTTTAAAGGAGTCATTCTCTACGTTCGCCTCTTTTCTGGAAAAATTAAAAAAGGAGAGAAAATTCTTCTTTTATCGACAAAGAAGTCTTATGAAGTAAAAGAAGTGGGCATTTTCAATCCCAAAATGGTACCAGAAGAGGAATTATATGAAGGCAATTCTGGCTACGTCATTGCAAATATTAAAGATCCTACCGAAATTAAAATCGGCGATACCATAACTTGGGAAACTGGGGGGACATCCTCTCCATTGCCTGGCTTCCAAGAAATTGTACCTATGGTTTTCAGCGGGATCTATCCGCTAAACTCCTCTGAATTTGAAAAACTGAAGAATGCTATTCAAAAACTGCAAATTAATGACCCAGCAATTACCATCAGTCAAGAAAGTTCGGTTGCCCTTGGTTCGGGGTTCCGTTGTGGATTCTTAGGGCTGCTTCATATGGAGATAGTCCAAGAACGACTAAGAAGAGAGTATGGGGTGGACATACTAAGCACTTATCCTAGTGTTGTGTATAAAGTCTATTTGCGTTCCGGAGAAATCCTGGAAGTGGACAATCCTTCTAAACTCCCTGATCCTTCCACCATAGAGCATATCGCAGAGCCCTTAGTAAAGACTTATTTAATTGTTCCTTCTAAAAATATCGGGGAATTGATGCAGCTAATTTCTGAAAAAAGAGGTAGTTGTGAGACTACAGAAACCATCGATCAAAATATGGTGATTCTCCACTGCATCTTTCCATTAAACGAAATTCTTGTGGATTTCAATGATAAGCTAAAATCCATTACCCACGGCTACGGGTCAATGGATTATAAACCAGCAGGTTACCGGATCAGTGATTTGGTAAAACTTGATATTTTAGTCAATGGGGAACCGATTGAAGCTTTAAGCTGCATTGTGCATGCATCCAAAGCGGAGTCCAGAGGCAGAGCGATCATTCAAAAACTCAAGGAACGCATTCCACGACATCTCTTTAAGATTGCCCTTCAAGCTGCCATAGGAAGCAAAATCATAGCCAGAGAAGATATAGGAGCTATTGGAAAAAATGTCACGGCTAAATGCTATGGGGGAGATATTACAAGAAAAAGAAAGCTGTTAGAAAAACAAAAGGAAGGCAAGAAAAGAATGAAGACATTTGGTAAAGTCGATATTCCTCAAGAAGCTTTCCTGGAAATCCTTAAAACAGATATAAAACAATCATGAATTTTCTACTTCTTAACAAGAAAGAAGCACAAGCCAAAAAAAATAGAAAAATGGCTTTACAATTTTTAAAAGACTTTCGAAGAAAGTTTAATTATCGCAAAGACTTACTCAATGAAAGTCAAGTCAAACAAGTTCTAGACTATTTCCAAAGGTTTCAATCTGCCATTAATTCTTCCAAGAATAGTAATCTAGAGGCACTCGTGGAGGATGGCGAAAAGTTATTTCATCTTCTTTTTCCTGAATCAAAATGGGCTGGATGGAAAGAAAATATTGAAGTTCTTTTTGTAGCGCTAGTGGTAGCTTTAGCTATCAGGGCTTATTTTTTGCAACCTTTTAAAATTCCTACAGACTCCATGAAACCGACACTGTACGGAATCCAGGTTATCGAAAGAAACGAAAAACCTCCAAATTTTATCCAAAGGATTGTGGAGTTTGTTCTTCTTGGCAAAAGCTACCATAGCCTCTCTTTAAAAAAAGGAGGCACACTCGAAAAAATCGAAGGAGGGAAGTTTATATTTTTTGAATACTCTAAGCTTACCTTCGATAGTGGGGAACAGTCTTACCTCTGGACTAATCCTCATCTTTTAGAGTATAAGCTTGGCCTTCGTCCTGGTTTGTCCTTCGAGCCCAAGAACCATGTCTTGAATTTTGAAGTAGATACTGGGGATCAAGTCCTCGTCAATAAATTGATCTACCATTTTCGTCCCCCCAAACGGGGAGAGGTTATTGTATTTAAAACAACTGGAATAGAGGGAATTGAGGCTAATCTGCGACTTCAAGGAATCGAAGGCTCTCAATACTATATCAAAAGATGCGTAGGGATCTGGGGCGATACACTCCAAATTCGCCCTCCATTTTTATTGATCAATGGATCAGCGACTCCCCCTAATCAGATGATGGCAAAAATTGAATCGCAAAAAGATGGCTATCAAGGCTATGTCATTTTACCTAACCAACAATATTTAGTCGATCCAACCGAAACCTATACTGTTCCACCATTATGCCTTTGGGCGATGGGAGATAACAGTCCTGATAGTCTCGATAGTAGATTTTGGGGGCCTGTGCCCATGCAAAATCTTGTAGGCAGCGGCTTTATTGTCTACTGGCCTTTCAATAAAAGATGGGGAATAATCCGTTAACAAAATAGATTGGCAACCAAAGCTAGAAGAGCAGAAAAAAAGAAAACTATAAAAGATAACTTTTTCTTTTTTTTATAATAGCTCCATACAGCAAAGCCAAGGCCAGCTATCGCTATAGAGGACACAGCTGCTGCTCCAATACAAACAGAACTCAATCCCAAAAACATCCTATTCTATTAGCTGTTTTTTTTAGATCGTATATTTTTTTTAACGACGTGCACAAAAAAATTATTTCTCTAAATGTAAATATAGCCATTTTTTAATTTCATGTACAAATCTATCCTTTTAGCCCTGGAAAATAATGAAAGAGATCTCCCAATCATTGCTCATGTAAAAGAGCTAGCTTGCTTTCTTAAAGCCAAAGTCTTTCTCCTCCATGTAATGGCGGGTTTTGCCTTCCCTTTTCCTGGATATGAATCATGGACTGTGGTTTCTAACGAAACGGTCGAAAATAGTATGGCTAAAGAAATGGCCATCAACAAAGAAAAATTACTTGCGGTAGCCAGGCTCTTCCAAGAAAAAGGCATCGATACCGAAATCATCATCCAATATGGAGATGCCGCAAGTCATATCGCTGAGGTCTCTATAGAAAAAAAAGTCGATTTGATAGTTATGGGAAGCCATTGCCATGGCTTAGTAGGATCAATTTTTTGGGGATCCACAGCCATTCCTGTAAGGAAGAAAGCAAAAGCTCCTATCTTATTGATTCGCTCGACTTCAGAAGAATCCTAAAACGGCAAAAAAAAAGCCGGTGAAAAAACTTTAAATGGTCCCGATGATATTGCCATCGGCATCAATGTCAATATGACTGGAAGAAGGGACTTTAGGCAAGCCTGGCATCGTGTTTATCTCCCCACACAAAACAAGAATGTATTTTGCCCCAGTAGCCGCTCTGATTTCTCTAACATAAAAATGGTGTCCTTGAGGCGCCCCTTTTAGATTGGGATCAACAGAAAATGAATATTGCGTTTTAGCCATACATAGGGGGAAATGGGCTAGTCCCTCATCTTCAATCCTTTTTATCTCTTCATATGCAGTAGGATGGAATGAAAGATCTCCAGCTTTATAAATATTAAATGCGATCTTCCGAATCTTTTCGACAACAGTCTCCGACTCTGCGTAGCTAAACTTACAATAACTTTTATGGAGACTACTTTTTTCGATCACTTTCCTTGCAAGATCCATAGCCCCAAGTCCTCCCTGCTGCCAATGATTGCATATGACAAAGGAATGCCCCATGTCGGCAAGTTTTTTGCCAAGCCAATCGAGTTCCTCTTCACTATCAACGCTAAAACGGTTCAGTCCAATGACTGCAGGAACTCCAAACCCTTCTTCAACAATCTCAATATGCCTTAAAAGATTAGGTAGTCCCTTTTCTAAAAAGGCTAAGTCTTTTTTTGCCAGGGAACCCAACTCCATCCCTCCATGATACTTTAAAGCACGAATAGTCGTGACTATCACCGCACAGTCTGGGCTTAAACCACTCTGCCGGCATAGTATGTTAACGAATTTTTCTCCTCCTAGATCACTGCCAAATCCTGCTTCAGTAACCACCCAATCAGAAAGCCGCAAGGCCGTATTCAATGACATCACCGAACTGCATCCATGAGCAATATTGCCAAAAGGTCCGCCATGCACAAAAACTGGATTATTTTCCAAAGTTTGGACAAGATTGGGTTTAAGAGCATGCACTAAAAGGGCCGACATAGCCCCAGCAGCCTCAAGATCTTCGGCCGTAACTTTTGTATCGTTCCATCTGCGGCCAACCTGGATGTTGGCTATCCTTTGCCTCAAATCCATGTAAGATTGCGAAAGGCACAATATGGCCATCAATTCAGAGGCCGCTACGATGTCAAAAAAAGAGACTCTGGGGAAAGATTTTCTGCTTTCTAACCCCAGAAGGATTTTTCGCAAAGACCTGTCATTTAAATCCAATACCCTTCCCCAGCTTACCTTTCTTGGATCAATACCTAAGGCATTACCCTGATAAAGATGGTTGTCTATCAAGGCAGCCAAAAGATTATGTGCGGCCGCCACTGCAGCAAAATCACCAGTAAAATGAAGGTTTATCTCTTCTCTTGGAACAACTTGCGCAAGACCCGCTCCGGTGGCCGCACCTTTCACCCCAAAAATGGGGCCCATCGATGGCTCTCTCAAACAAAGAATGGCTTTGTGCCCTAATCGATTGAATCCATCAGTGAGACCAATCGCTGTTGTCGTTTTTCCTTCCCCAGCAGGGGTAGGAGTTGTAGCCGTCACCAAAACGAGCTTGCCTCGCTTAGGCTGAGAAAAAAGCTCTTTTAAATATTGCCATGATATTTTGGCAATAAAATGTCCGTAACATTCAAGGGATCTTGAGGGAATAGCAATGCTTTTTGCTATTTCTTCAATTGGTAAAAGTTTTTTTTCGCGCGCTATCTTTAAATCTGGAGAAAAACGTAACTCTTTCACAATTATTGATTCTGGATTTCCTCAAACCATGCCATGCTTGAAAAAAAATCTCTTTTTTTTTTTTACTTAATCCTTTGCCATTATTCTTTCATTGTAGCCCAGTTATTTTCAAGAAAATATAATTCTTTCGGTACCCAAGGCTATCTTCCTACGAAAGCTAAAGCGGCTTCTACGCACCTATTGGGTGAACGAAAATACACTCTTAAGGGATCCATTTTATACTTGAGAAGAGAATCTAATGCGCCTAGAATCTAAGAAGTTTTTTTATATACTTTTATTTTAAGCAAGTAAAAAAAGTGAGATTATTTTTTAGTAATTTATCAGAAATCGAACGAAAAAAGCTCATAGAAGAAAGGAAAAAGAATTCGTTCTATTGGAAAATCATCCATCTGTTAGGCTCCCTTCGGTTAGCGATTTTTCTTCTTTTATCGATAGCTTTGGGCTGTGCAATAGCAACAATTGTAGAATCTAGGTTAGATACTCAGGTTGCTCAGTTTTATATCTACAAATCTCCCTGGTTTTTTGGCTGGCTTATTTTACTGTGCATTAATCTTTTTGCGGTGACATTGACACGGATTCCATGGAAAAAAAGACATATTGGGTTTATTGTCACCCACTATGGGATTATCATCCTTTTGATTGGTGCTTTGATTGGATTGCAAAAAGGCTTTGAGGGATTTATAACCTTAGAAGCTGGTGGGATACCAAAAAACAGATTAACCACTAAAGAGACGGTCCTTTTAGTGCAGAATCCCATTCTGAAGGAAATCGAAGAATACAGATTTCCTGCTGAACTCTGGAGGCCTTCATCCAAGGCTCCACGATCCATTGACATTCCTGGAACAGGACTAAAGTTTTATACCGATGATTATGCCAAAGAACTGTTTCTCAGTGAAAACTTATCTCCTCAACAAAATTCTGGAAGCCCAGGAGTCCTTATTGAATTGAAAAGCAAAATGGCTAATCAAAAGTTCACCTATGTGCTATTGAAGAATGATCCTTCTAGGTGGTATGAAGATTTTTTTGGAATGGCAAGAATTGAAATGAAAGAGCCATCCGACTCAGATGGAGAGACTTTCCATGAATCAGCTGTCCTTTTTGCCAATGCGCCCGATCAATCTGTCATTCATGCCCATGAAGGGGTCAATTCTATTTACAAATATTTTCTTTTATGGGACAACCCTTCCCCATCGAACAGATCTCTCTATGTTGTGGTTATCAGCCAGGATGGAGAAAAAAGGGCTTGGCCATTGAATGAAATCATGCAGAAGGTGGTCGATCTTCCAGCGGAGGGAAAAATGGAAGTTGCTGAGTATTGGCCAAATTTTTCGATAAAAGAGGGTAAACCCACCTCCTTATCTGGAGAACCTCTTAATCCAGCCATCCTTGTGCATGTGTACTGGCAACAGAATCGCACACAAAAATTGGTTTTTAGGATGTGGGATGCTCCTAATGGAACGATCAACTATCAGCTCCTTCGCAATGGAAAACCCTATCAGGAAGGACAAATGGCTATCGGTAAAACCTTTCTTTTAGGATGGGCAGACTGGTCAGCCACTCTACTGCGCTATGAACCTTCGGCCACTATTACCAGTGAAATTCAAAAGCAAAGACTTTCTCAAGCCAATATTGCTCAGGTCCTCCCTCCGGGAATTCATGGTTGGATAGAAGACAAACAAACTAAGGAAAAGTCCCAAGCCCTTTGGATCCTCTCTGGATATCCACAAAGCTTTGTACTAAATAATATTCCACTACAAATTAGTTATGGTTTTAAGATCCTCTCCTTACCCTTTTTTGTATCCCTGGAAAAATTTGAAGTTCCTAGAAATGAAGGTTCTGATGCTCCTTCAGATTTTATCAGCACCCTTAAGTTTGAAGACCCAAAAACTAAAAAAATTGTCATTGGGAAGGCTCATATGAATTATCCCGCTTCCTATCCTGGAGGATTTTGGAGATCAGTCTTAGGGCTTAACTACAAGTTTTCCCAATCCTCGTGGAACCCACAAGATTTGAACGAAAGTACTTTGCAGGTTCTTTATGATCCAGGCTGGCCTTTCAAATGGATAGGCTCTCTTATGATCTGCATTGGTATTTTAACCATGTTTTTTATTAGTCCGAAACCTCCCGTGGTGCTAGACAAAGAAGAGAGTGCAGGAGCAAAAACGGATGAAAAGGCGGCTTGTTCAACGCTTAATTCTCGTTCCCTCTCTTAGATGTCTTTTCATAGCAAAATATTGCCATGAATGTTTGGGACCCTCCTATGGATAAAGAATTAGAAATTTTAGAAAAACGTTTTTCCGAAGAGCTTTCAGCCATCACAACCAAGGAAGCGATCGAGTCCCTGCGGATCAAGTATTTTGGACGCAGGGGGATAGTTTCCACTTTACTGGAAAAAATAGGCCAACTACCCAAAGAAAGTAGACCAATAGTAGGCAAAAAACTCAACGAGCTCAAATCGAAGCTACAGGAAAGTCTACACAAGAAGGAAATTTCTTTATCTGCGGCTGATTCCTTTTCGCAGTCTGCTTTTCCATCACCCTCCTTAGCTGACAGTACCCTGCCCGGTAGACCCTTTCTTTCTGGCACGCTTCATCCAATTTCTATCGCTCTAAAAAAAATTATCGAGATTTTCCAAAGAATCGGCTTTACAATCGAATGTGGCCCTGAAATTGAAAGCGAATACAACAATTTTGATGCATTGAATATTCCCTTAGGGCATCCTGCCCGCAATGAACAAGACACTTTTTATATCAAAGAAAACCTAAGCCTTGAAGACAATTCTCCTGGTAGGCTGCTTTTGCGTCCACAAACTTCTCCAGTCCAGATACGGGTCATGAAAAAAAACCAACTGCCGATCCGTATGATTGCTCCTGGAAGATGTTACAGACGAGACGAAATCGATGCCACTCATTCGATCGTTTTCTGGCAGGTCGAAGGGTTAGTTGTTGATAAAGGAATTAGTCTTGCCGATCTCAAAGGAACCCTTGAATATTTTTTTAGAGAGCTTTTAGGAAATCAGTTGCAATTTCGGTTTAGGCCTCATTATTTTCCATTTACTGAACCAAGTTTTGAAGTAGATGGGGCCATCGCTACGCAGGAGGGAGAAGCACCCAGATGGCTGGAGCTGTGTGGTTGTGGGATGGTTCATCCAAAAGTATTTTTAAATATGGGAATAGATCCAGAAGTATATTCTGGATTTGCTTTTGGCTTCGGCATTGAAAGATACTTGATGGTTGTCCATCAGGTGCCGGATCTGAGATTGTTCTCCGAAAATGATTTTCGGTTTTTAAAGAATTTAAGCCCTTCCTTTTGAAGGAATGGAAACTTTTAGAACCATTTTTTAAAGAGGATTTTTCATGGATTACAGTCTTACTGTCTTATTACCCAAAACAGAGTTTCCAATGAAAGCTGACCTTCCCAAAAGGGAGCCTCAATGGATCGAAGTATGGGAAAAAGAAAAGGTCTATGCAACCCTTTTGGAACTGAGAAAAAACAGTCCTAAGTTCATTCTTCATGATGGGCCTCCTTTTGCCAACGGCAAAGCTCATATGGGCAGTGGGCTGAACAAAATACTTAAAGACATTGTTCTTAAATCCAAAAATATGTTTGGCTTTCAATGTCCTTATATTCCTGGGTGGGATTGTCATGGACTACCAATTGAACATAAGGTGATGAGCGAGACCCCCTCCTTCTCCAATGATCCTCCTACCATCCGGGAAAAGTGTAAGGAATATGCCAAGCGATGGATTGAAGTGCAAAAAGAACAGTTCAAGCGGCTTGGTGTATTCGGAGCATGGGATAATCCTTATATCACCATGGACCCTCATTACGAAGCCAACGAGCTAAGACTTTTCGCTGAACTAGTCGAAAAAAAATTAGTCTACCGAGGACTGCGTCCTGTCTTTTGGAGTATTGGCTGTAAAACGGCCCTTGCCGAAGCCGAAGTAGAATATCAGAAAAAGGAAGACATCTCCATCTATGTGGAATTTCCTGTTTCAGAGATGAGCTGCAAAGAAGGAGGGTTGCCTCAAGGCTCCTCTTTTCTTGTTTGGACAACGACTCCATGGACCTTGCCTGCAAACTTAGCTTTAGCAGTAAATCCTGATCTCTCTTATGAGTTAAGAAGTGTAGGCAGTAAATATATTATCGTCTCCTCCAAGCTTGCACCAACAATTCCTAAACTCTCTGAATCGACTCTAATCCTTTCTTTTTCTAGGGGTAAGAAACTGGAAGGGTTACAATATGTTCATCCCCTTCTCCCTAGGTATGGGGAAGTCTACGCAGCTGATTTTGTCAGTGAAGAAACGGGCAGTGGGATTGTCCATATTGCTCCAGGCCATGGAATGGAAGATTATCAACTGGGGGTAGAAAAAGGATTAGCAGTATTTTCTCCGGTGGATGATTTGGGAAGATTCACAAAAGAATGCGGCATAGAAAAGATCGTTGGGATGAATGTTTTCGATGCCAATCCCCTCCTTTGTGACATGCTCGAAGAAAGAGGGCTTTTATGGGCAAAAAAACTTTATGTTCATGATTATCCTTTTTGTTGGCGCTCAAAAACCCCTATTATTTTTCGGTCTGTGCCCCAATGGTTCATCAATATTGAAGCGTTCAAAATCCAAGCTCTCCATGAAATTGAAAAGGTTCAATGGATCCCTAAGCGAGGAGAAAACAGGATCAAAGGAGCTGTTGAAAGCCGCAAAGATTGGTGTATTTCTCGGCAAAGATACTGGGGGATCCCCATCCCGGTTTTTTACAGAAAAGATGGCGAGCCGCTCCTCGATCCAAAAATTATCAGACGCTTTGCCGACATGGTTGAAGAGCAAGGGACCGATTTGTGGTTCCAACTAGATTCAGAAGAGCTAAGAAAAAAGTTTGATGTTCCATCTGGCTATGAAAAAGGAATGGATACGCTCGATGTCTGGATAGATTCAGGTTCCAGCCATTTTGCAGTGCTTGTACCTAGGGGAGAAAATCCTGCCGATCTTTATCTTGAAGGAAGCGATCAACATCGCGGTTGGTTTCAATCCTCCCTGCTGCTTGGGGTGGCATCAAAAGGAAAGGCACCCTTTAAATCCGTACTTACTCATGGATTTGTGGTCGATCTTGATGGCAAAAAACTTTCCAAATCCTCAGGTGCCAAAGACTTATCTGAACAGATTAAAGAATATGGAGCTGATCTTCTTCGGCTTTGGGTGGCCAGTGAAGAATTTTCTGAAGATGTTCCATTTTCCAAGGAAATATTTTCTAGGCTTTCTGATTCTTATCGATTGATTAGGAATAGCTTAAGGATCCTTTTAGGCAATCTCTTTGATTTCGATCCTACCATCCATTCCGTCCCCGAAAATGAGCTCTTGGAAATCGATAGGTATTTTGATTTTTGCATCGATCAACTAATTAAAAAAACAAAAGCATCCTATGCCAACTATGAATTTCCACAGGTCTATCAATCTTTAGTCCGATTTTGTTCTGTTGAGCTATCGAGTTTTTACATCGATATCCTAAAAGACAGGTTGTACTGCGATGGGAAAAACTGGCTTTCTAGGAGGTCAGCACAAACCGTCTTGCACCGAGCCTTTGAATCTCTTGTTAAACTCCTTGCTCCAATTATCCCTTTTACCGCAGAAGAAGCATGGCGAGGTTTTGGGAAAAAGAATTCAATCCATCTTGAGCTTTTTCCTACAGAAAAAGACAAACAGGAGGGAACACAGCTCGAGCAACGGTGGCAAAAAATATTGCGATTAAGGGATCTAGCCAATATTGAACTGGAGCAAGCTAGAAGAGAGAAGCGAATTGGGAAGAACTTAGAAGCGAAGGTAATCCTTCATACGCATGAATTTGAAGAAAAAGACATTCCTCTTTTAACAGAAGTATTGCTGGTATCGCAGTTGGAACTTTGCCGAGCAGAAAAAACGGAAATCGAAGTGATAAAAGCTCCAGGAGGAAAATGCCCACGGTGCTGGAAATTCAGTCTTTTTGCCCAGAGGAATGAAGATCCTGAATTTCCACATGTATGTGAGAGATGCTTAAAAGTGCTACAAGAAAAGGCGTATAGTCGCTAGCTAGGTTTGTAAAAAATACTAAAAAAAATGAAAACTTTTATAAAAAAAGTGTTGATCAATCTATGAACCTTAATGTAAGTAAGTATTTGCTTTAAATAAGATTTTGGAGAAATGGAAAGGAAGAATAAGAAAAAAATAGGTAAAAGTGTTAGGGAAATAAAAAAAATTCTTATTTTTCCAAAATATTTTAGAAATTTGTTTGACATTTCTTGTAAATTTTGAAAAAAAGAAAACTTACAGAAAGAATAGCATAAATGTTATTCCAAATATGAAAAAGAAGGAGGATATACTATGAAGAGGAGGAAAACACTCCGTTATTTGGTACCTGCAATTGGTTTGTTTACACTTGCAGTGATACAACCTTTGAGAGCGGGAATTGAAGAAGGAGATAGTGCGGCTTCCACATCGACGGACTTATCCAGTGCAGGCGGGGATAAAGAAATGAAGGAAGCCAGCAAGGAGATGAAGGAACAGAAAGAATTATCCAAAGAAGAAGCGTTTCGTCCCAAAGAAGGATTATATGCAGGCCTTTATGGGGGCGCTGGCTACATGGATACCAACCATTATACCTCAAATTTCAGTTCTGGGTTGATTGGCAATGGAAATTTAGGAGGTAATTGGCAGTGGGTTGGTGGTGTCAAAGTTGGTTATCAGTGGAAAGGATGGGAACTTGGAGATAACCTGGCTGGTAAAGGGTGGTATTTAATGCCTGCCGCAGAATTTGATGGATTTTATATTGGGAATTCTCAGTCAGGTACAGGATTAACGGGTTTTGGTCATGCTGGAGTTTTTACAGGCTTCGGGACTAATACGGGCATGCAGTTAAACATGGGGATATTGACTATTAATGGATTATTAAAGTTGGTGACGCCTTGGAAGCTTGTTCCATATATCGGTATGGGTGTTGGTGGTTATTACCTGTCTGCAAGTAATATTAGTCAGAGTATTTTAGGTCACGGGATTGTTAATGGGGCAAGCACTAGCGACGGTGGATTCGTATTTACTCCAATTGCTGGTGCTGAATATTATTTTACAAGAGAACTCAGTTTGTTTGTGGAATTTAAGTTCCTCTACATGAACAATCCGATTCTTAATTACGGGACTGCAGTAGGTAATGAGTCCATGCACTTTGGGAACATGCTGAACTATATTGGAGTGCTTGGTGCTAAATATGTGTTTTGGTAAAAAGTTAGGAGTTATAATTAATTATAGGGCTTCCAAACTGGAAGCCCTTTTTTTATTATTAATACAGAATTGGCAAAGCCTAAACTACACTGGAGTGATGAGGTTCTAAATCTCTAATAGGAAAAAAAGACTGGTTAAATGATAAGAACAATTTTGCCAGTCGCTCCCCCTTCCATAATCATTTTATGAGCCAACGCTGCCTGCTCTAATGGAATTTCTGCACGAATGATTGGCCATAAGCTCTTATTTTTCAAGCCTGCTTCTATAGCAGCGAATATGGCTTTTCTTTGAGAAGAGCTTGCAAGAAAAAGATTTACTCCAATGACAGAAATCTCTTTTCTTAAGATGTTTCGTGGATCGATTTCAATTTTGCCCCGATTTCCAATAACAAGAATTTTGCCATAGTTCGCTAAAAGAGAAAAATCGTTCTCAAGGTTTTTATTCGCAAGCATCTCTAGAATGATATCGATTCCTTGATTTTGAGTATATTCTAAAATTTTGTTAACATACCCTTCTTCTCCATGATTAAAGACCATCTCAGCCCCCACATCGAGCACTAGTTCTTTGCCTTTTGCTGTTCCTGCTGTAGCCAAAACTCGAAGCCCACGACTCTTGGCCCACTGTACAGCCGCTATTCCAACCCCACCACTAGCCCCATGAACAAGAACTGTTTGCCCTGCTTCAGCACCAGCGCATTGGAACAATGCATGATAGGCAGTCGCATAAGGACTTCCAATGGCAGCGCCTTGTGAAAAAGAAAAACCTTGAGGAAGTTCAAAGACCCGATCTTCAGGACAAACAATGTATTGTGCATAACTGCCTAAGACTCCTTGAAAGAAAACGGCTTGACCTTTATGAAACTTTGATACTCCTTCGCCGACTTCTTCAATAATACCGGCTCCATCGATACCTGGTATAAAAGGAAGATTTGGTTGGTAACCAAAACTACCTGCCCTTAAATAGGTATCTACTGGATTGACCCCAGCTGCTTTAACTGCTATCAGGACCGAGGCCGGGCGTAGCTGAGGAAGGGGAGTTTCTTTCAATTCAAGAACTTCAGGCCCCCCAAAACGTGAGACAAGGATGACTTTCATGATTTATCCACTGCAAAAATAATGGCCAAAACCCCTATTTCTAATTGGCTAGAAGACCTTTTAAAGACAAAAGATTTCTCATTTGCCGACAAAATTCTGGAATATCCTTAGCGCCTAAAAGAGCAGAAACCATGACTATTCGATCAGCTCCAGCAGACAAAACCAAAGAAATATTTTCTTTATTTATCCCTCCGATGAAAAAGACCGGTTTTTTAATCCTCTCTTTGACAGCAGCTATTGATTCAATCCCAACAGGAAGATAATCAGGCTTGGTTGGTGTTTTGAAAATAGGTCCAAAAGCTATATAATCCACTGGCTCCTGGGAAGCAGTTAGAGCTTGAGAGAGAGTATGAGTCGATTTCCCGATTAAGAACTCCTCGCCTAAGTATTTTCTTGCCTGCTCAATAGGCATATCCTCTTGACCCAAATGTACTCCATCAGCCTCTATTTCCAAAGCTATATCCGGATAGTCGTTGATTATAAAAAGAATCTCTTTCTCCACTAAGCTCGATTGGATTTCCCGGGCAAGGTCTGCGATTTTCTTTTTTTCTAGATTTTTTGCTCGAAGTTGTAAAATATCCACTCTGCCTTCGGCAAGTTGTTCACTATAAGCTTTTAGCTTTTCAGCAGGAACATATCCCAGATCCAAAATCCCATACAATCGCCCCTGACTTAACAGAAATTTTTTTTTTAAAATGTCCCGTTTCATTCAATCCTTCAATGCTCATCCAGAGATTTTTTTGCAGCCAGAATTTTGTTTATAAGATTGGTCGTATAATCGCCCGTTTTGAAATCTGTATTTTGAAAAACGGACTTGCCTATTGGAATGGTGGTTTTAACCCCTTCAATAATTGTTTCATTTAATGCTCTGTTCATCCGAGCGATTGCTTCATCCCTGGAATTGCCAATAGCTATAATTTTGGCGAGCATAGAGTCGTAATAGGGAGAAATTTCAATTCCTTGATAAAGGTGAGAATCGACACGGATGCCAGGTCCACCAGGAAGATGTAGGAAATCTATTTTGCCGGCACTTGGGCGAAAGTCTTGCAAACCATCCTCTGAATTAACCCGAAACTCTATGGCATGTTTTTTAGGTTCGAGTTCTTCCCATTCTTTGCCTATAGAATAACCAGCAGCTACAAGGATCTGCTCTTTGACTAGATCGACACCATAGACTTCTTCGGTCACTGGATGTTCCACCTGAATCCTGCAATTCATTTCGATGAAATAAAAATTACCGGCTTTATCTACCAGATACTCTACTGTTCCCACCCCTTCATAATCGACTGATTCAGCAAGTCGGATGCTTGTCTTGCCCATTCTTTTTCTTAAGGCTGGATCCACAATAGGGGATGGAGATTCTTCGACAAGCTTTTGATTTCTTCGCTGAATGGAACAATCCCGTTCACCAACATGAACAATTTTTCCTTTGGTATCAGCTAAGATTTGAAATTCGACATGTCGTGGATCTTCGATCAACTTTTCGATGTACAAGCTGCCATCTCCAAAAGATTTCTCCGCCTCAAGCTTCGCAGCGACAAAACCCTGAACCAAACTTACATCGTTATGAGCTATCCGCATGCCTCTTCCCCCTCCTCCTGCAACCGCTTTAATAATAACTGGATAGCCAATCTGATGGCTAATTTTCAAAGCTTCCTTTTCTGACTCCACAATGCCGTCACTTCCCGGTGCCACGGGCACGCCCACTTTTCTCGCATGAAACCGAGCCATGGCCTTATTTCCCATCTTCTTCAGGATCGTTGCCTTTGGACCAATGAATTTGATATTACAGTTGGCACAAATTTCAGCAAAATGAGGATTTTCAGCTAAAAAACCGTATCCTGGATGAATCGCATCGACATCCCCTATTTCTGCAGCACTGATAATCCTATCCATCCTCAAATAACTTTCCGTTGCAGGCCCACTGCCGATACATATCGCTTCATCTGCCTGTTGAACATGCAGGGACTTCTCATCAGCTTCTGAATAGACGGCTAGAGTTTTTATACCCAGATCACGACAAGCTCGGATGATTCTTAATGCTATTTCACCGCGGTTGGCAATTAAGATCTTGTTGAACATTGTTGGGTCCTATCTCTATAGGAAAAGGAGCAGATTAAATTTATCTGAAATGTTTCTTTCGAGCAAAAACCAATGCTAATAAAAGAAAAAAACAAGATCAAGATTCAAAAGAATTTTTTTTATATTTTTAGCGAGTTATTTCCTAGTGATAATAAAACTAAAATACTTTAAGACACTCAAATCTCTGTATACTGCGTTTCTCTAAGCTAGGCTTTTCTTAAGGCTACAATCAAAATCGGGCTTGCTCCCTTACAATATTTTTTTAACTAGGAAAGCTCTTCCAATTCTTCACCTACCTGGAATCGAACAAAACGGCGGATGACAATGTTTTCCCCAATCTGAGCAATGCGCTGACAGAGTAAATCATTAATAGTGATGCTAGGATCCTTAACGAACGGTTGCTCCAGCAGACAGTTATCAATAAAAAACTTTTCCAGCTTTTCTTGGACAATCCGATCCAAATTTTCATCATTCTCAAGTTTCAAAGTGCTGATAATTTTGTTTTTTTCAGAATCTAGGATCGCTTTGGGAACATCGTTCTTGGAGATGAACTTGGGATTGGCTGCCGCAATTTGAATAGCTATCTCTTTAACAAATTCTTTGAAAGCTGGAGTGCGAGCAACAAAATCAGTTTCACAGTTTACTTCTACTAAGACTCCTATTTTATCGCCAGCATGAATATAGGAAGCAATTACCCCCTCAGGGGTCTGTCTTTCAGATTTCTTCCTTGCTTTGGCCATCCCTTGTTGACGAAGCCATTTTTCAGCCTCTTCGATGCTCCCTCCCGAAGCTTCTAAAGCCTTTTTACACTCCATTATACCAGCTCCAGTTTTTTGGCGAAGCTCTTTGACTAAATGGGCAGAAATCGCATTGCTCATATATCTCCTTCCATTAACACCCCCCAAAAAATTGAATTCAAACAACAAGAATTGGAGAAAGCTTTATTTACTCTTGTTGTTCTTATTATTAAATCATTTGGAACTTAATTAGTTGACAAAAGCGTCGCATCCGAAGCCATATTGCCGGCATTCTCTGCAGGAAGAGAAAATCCCCCTTCCTTTTTCCCCTCCATTATGGCATTACCAATTTCTTCCAAAATTGTTCGAATAGAACGGATAGAATCATCATTGGCAGGAATTGGATAATCGATTTTTTCAGGGTTTCCATTGGTATCAACAATAGCAACTATAGGTATATCCAATTTTCTTGCCTCGGATACCGCAATCTCTTCTTTTACAACATCGACAATCACGATTGCCGCAGGAAGCCTTTCCATATCTTTGATTCCATCCAAGCTTCGATGAAGCTTAGCATTCTCCCTTCTCAATTTGGCTGCTTCTTTTTTGGGGAGCCTTTCCATTGTGCCACTGGCTTCCAGTTGATCTATCCACTTCATACGTGCAATCGATTTGCGGATAGTTACCATATTTGTCAATGTTCCTCCAAGCCATCGATAATTCACATAAAAAGAACCGCTTTTCTTAGCTATCTCCTCAATAAGACCTTGGGCTTGGCGTTTACATCCAACAAACAAAACCTTTCCCCCTTCAATGGATGTTTTTTTCAAAAAATCTGCAGCTCTCTTTAAACATTCCATTGTTTTATTGGGGTTTATCAAATGAATGCCCCCTTTCAGTCCGAGTAAAAAGGGAGCCATTTTGGGATTCCAACGGTCTTTCCTATGACCAAAATATGTTCCAGACTTTATAAGATCTTCTAATTCTACCATTTTTATTTATCGTTATGATTAAATTTTTTATTTTACTTTTATCCTTCTTCATTAGCAACAATTAATTTTATGGCTAATGATAGAACTAAAAAAAGAGGCTACCCGGGCTTTATTTCTGATATCCTGGAGGATTTCATTACCCGTAGTCGACAGGGATTGTTTCGATCCCTACTCCTCTTATTCCTCTGGCAATTGATACGGTACTGGTAGTCAAAACTGATGTCAAGGAATTTGCCAAAGCTTTGATTGCTATCAATAAAATTTCCTCCCGCTTTACAGCCTCATTTATTTGCCATGGGACTCCTGCTGGGAAAAAAGAGCTACTGCCCAGGAGCTTGGCCTTGCAACTGTGAAGTCCCGAATCGATTTTAGAATTAACCTTGGTGAGAGACTAGCCCTACTAAATAGCTTGCTTGCATAAAAAAGATATTTCGACAAGCTTAAGTAGCCAAGTCACCTATCATTTTCGCTATTAAAAACTTTTTTATCTATAGAGAAAAAAAGTTATTGACTCGCTACTCCAAAATTTCTAGAAAAAAAGCACGAAATTAAATATTCGAAAGGAGGTGAGAGTGCTGGCTTTTGGGAGAGAAGCGATACAGTCTAAATTGCTACTTTCAACTTTCCTATTATTTTTAACCCATTCTCTTTTCGGATATTCGTATAAAGACTATCTAAAAACTGAAAATCGTGACCATGCCTATCCTTGGCATCGGAATATCGTTACGACTGTTTTTTGGATTGGAGAAGGAAGAACTCCACTCAGCGGAGCTGCTTGCTCTACCAGTGCTTGGGATGTTCACTGGAGAAAAAATTACGGGGGACTTGATGACCCTATTAAACGAGTTGGTTTTCTGCCGCGTCATTTCGCAGCTACTTTAAACCCCTTTTATGTGGCTCTTCCATTCAACGATGTTGCCTATCCAGATTTAGCTAGAAAATGGGTGCCATGGTACAAAATTCCCTCCCCTGAAAACCGCTTCGTCTCTCAGTGTAAGGGGCGTTGGGTAGAAATTAGATCAAAAAGCGGAAAAGTCGCCTATGCCCAGTGGGAAGATGTAGGCCCACTAAGAAGTGATTTTGCTTCCTATGTCTTTGGTCCAGACAGACCGCGTGATCATAACCAAGCTGGATTGGATGTATCACCCGCCGTTAGAGATTATTTAGGATTAAGCGGTATGAATTTAACGGATTGGAGAATTGTCGATGATTGTCTTGTACCCCCTGGACCGTGGATAAAATATGGGGAACAAGCTATCATCTATTCGGCAATAAAAGCTAGAGAAAAAGAAGCCTCTTCCCAATGGAGACCTGCTTCTTTTCAATAATCAGAAAAAGTTTGCTCTAGGAAACCCAAAAGCTAAGGTGCAAGCAGTTTTTTGGCTTATGAAAGGCTATAGGCCTTTACAACCATTAGGACTGAATCCATTCCAAACAAAAAGGATTTTATGCTTCTTGGGGAATGAAGTGGATATTGCTTAAAAGATCATGAACTAGACAAAGCTCAGCTGAAGCTATTTCAGCTTCCATTTCTTGACAATTTCTGGGTTGATCCTGGCAAGAAAATCATGTTAGGAAATATATTTTAAGAGTGGCTACCAAGCATATCATTTACTTAGACATAGAAACCCAAAATAGTGCTTCTGAGGTCGGAGGTTGGCAAAAAAAACATTTAATGCGGATTTCCATTGCTGTCATCTATAGCAGTCTGCATAACAAATATTTCATTTTTAGAGAAGAAGAAGTAGATCATCTGCTAGCCATGCTGAGAGAATCGGATTGTATTATCGGTTTCAATATCTTGGGATTTGATATACCAGTTCTTGATTCATATTCTGTTTTCAGTTTATCCACTCTTCCCTGTATCGATCTGCTCTTAGATATCGAAAAAAGAATTTCTAGACGCATCAAGCTCGAGCAGTTAGCCCGAGCAACTCTAGGAATAGGGAAAACCGCTCACGGTCTACAGGCTTTAAGATGGTGGAAAGAAGGAAAATTATTGGATATTGCAGAATATTGCTGCTATGACGTGAAGATTACAAAACTTCTCCATGAATATGGAGTAAAAAACGGTAAAGTGTATTATTTTAATGAAAATGGCATTAAGGAACCAATAGCAGTGAATTGGAAGATGGATTAACCTCCACACTTATTAATTGCTTTTCCTATCTCTATTCTTGACTACCCTATCCTCTTTATTCATAGTGAGTTAAGCTTATGGCACGGAAAACTAAGCAAAAGGAAGCCATTGTCAGTGTATTGAGTAGCGCGGAAAGTCCTTTGTCCCCTGCTGAAATTCAAACTAGAGCTTCTTTACTTGTCCCCTCTGTTGGTATTGCAACGGTTTATCGATTACTACGAATCCTAAAAGAAAATAAAAAAGTCGTAACTGTTGAAATTCCAGGAGAGTCTCCACGATATGAAATTTCTGGAAGGGCTCACCATCATCATTTCTATTGTCGAGACTGCCACCAAATTTTCGAATTTGGGAAATGCACTGACAAGATCGAAGAACTTGTTCCCAAAGGATTTCTTGTTCAGGAACATGAGATTATTCTCTATGGCCGTTGTCCTTCTTGTGCAAAATAAGAAGAAGAGCTATCTAAGAAAAAAAAGAGAAAGTGCGGTCTTATTCCACTATAAGACTTTCTCTTTCCCCGTACTTTTTTCGTGGATACTTCCCCCTTAGAAACTCTCTAGAACCTCCAAGCCCTAGCTAAAGAGTAGCGCACCCATTCTAACGGGTAGAAGCGTGTTGTTACTTTATGGCATCAACGCTAGAAGGATGAAAGCCTAAAATTTCTTTTGCCTTTGATTCATTTCCTCCACATTCCTCAAGAACGTGATTATAAATCCAATGGAATAGCGTTTTCAGATTTTCTATACGATTTTCTTTACGCTCTGCAGCCACAATTTCTTCTATAAGGGCATTCAACTCTTTGCTAAAATGCTCTACCGAGCTTGTCTTTTTTGACTCTTTTATCTTTTCATAGAACCGAATTTCTTCTGGTAGATGGCAACTCTGGATTGTAGCGCTTGTTGCCAGAACCATCGCTCTTTGAATGACATTTTCTAATTCTCTAATATTCCCAGGCCAATGATAGGCCATGAGATGTTTTATGGCATCCTGTGAAACCCGCGAAGCCGCATTGGGAAGATACCGACGATGTTTTGCTAAAAAATGATCCACAAGAGCTGGAATGTCCTCCACCCTTTCTCTTAGCGGAGGAAGTGTTAGCTTAACAACATTGAGTCGATAATAGAGATCGGCTCGAAACTCCCTTTTAGCCACAGCGGCAGCTAGATCTTTATTAGTAGCTGCAATAATACGCACATCTGTTTTGATCGGCTCATTACTGCCCAATCTACAAAATTCCCCTTCTTGAAGCACTCTTAGAATTTTTGCCTGAGTAGTAATAGGCATCTCCCCTATTTCATCCAAAAATACAGTGCCTCCATCCCCTTGTTCAAACTTTCCAATCCGTTGTGCCATGGCACCTGTAAAGGAGCCTCTTTCATGACCAAAAAGCTCGCTTTCAAGAAGATTCTCTGGGATCGCGGCACAGTTTATAGCAATAAATGGTCTATTAGATCGAAGGCTATACTGATAAATGGCTCTTGCTACAAGTTCTTTACCTGAGCCGCTTTCTCCTACTATCAAAACGGTTGCATTCGTTGGAGCCACCTGCCCAATCAATTTGTAAACTTTCTGCATGGCCGGGCTGTTGCCAATGATTTGAAGGCCATGTCTATCGACAGAAGAATGGGGACTTTCTTTAGAAGCCTCTTTAGTCAGTTTAGAAGCTTCCATCGCCTTCATCAGGATCGATTTAAGCTCTAGAATGTTAAAAGGTTTTAGAATATAATCATAAGCTCCTAATTTCATGGCTTCAATGGCGGTCTGACAGGTACCATAGGCGGTCATTATGATAACGATTTGTTGGGGAGAAAGTTTTCTTATTTCCTTTAATGTTTCCAACCCATTCTTTCCGCCCATTCTAATATCCATAAGGACGATATCGACAGCATTCGATCTTAGAAACTTCAATGCCTCTTCACCTGATTTGGCGTTATATGCCTTTAGAGGAAATGCCTCAAGAAACCTTTGAAAAGAATAAAACACGTCTTCTTCGTCATCTACAATGAGTATCGACTGGACAAAGGAATTTTCTGCTGGGGTGGAACGTAAACTAGTGACTTTTTCTTTCATCATAATGCTAACTACAGTTCTTTTATTGTAAGATAGTTTTAAAGTAATTTATATCCCAATGACAATTTAGAAAGAAAGAGCGGTTGATTTTTACCATAAGGCTTTTAAAATCATACCTATATGACCAATAATAAATTTATTCCTCTCCTTAAGACCAAGAATAGCTTCTATATAATAACACTTTTTTTTTATTTTTTACCACTGCCCTTTCTTTTAGCTTCTGAAAATCCCAAATGGCTAACCAATTATGCACAAGCCCTTTCCGAAGCTAAGAAAGAAAACAAAATGCTGTTAATGAACTTTACCGGTTCTGATTGGTGTCCTTGGTGCCAAAAACTTGACAAAGAAGTTTTTTCAACCCAGGAGTTCAAAAACTATGCTCAAAAAAATCTTGTCTTACTCGAAGTTGATTTCCCTCAGCATAAAACTCAATCGGCAGAATTAAAAAAACAGAATGAGGATTTAGCGAACCAATACAACGTGGATTCTTTTCCAACATTGATCCTTTTGTCTCCAAGCGGTGAAGAGCTTTCCACCTTTGGCTATATGCCTGGGGGACCAGAACCATTCATTGATAAAATTGAGAAATTACGTCAAAAAATCATTTCCAAGAACTAACGCTTGTGTTCATGCATTTCTTTTTGCTTGTGACGAGCTTGACAGCCTTCTAATTTTTTTTCTAAAAAAAGAAACACAATTTCTATTCATGGTTTAAAAAAGGATGAGGAATACAATGAAAATGAAAAAGTTAAAGTATATTAGCTGTTGTTTTGTTTTTGGAAGCCTATTATTGTCTCCACTTTTTGCTCAAAATCCTACCGAGTCTCAAGCTGATCCCCAAGCACAATCCTCTTCTTCTGAAAACTCCCATCCTCATGGTAAAGCCTATAGGCATAAAATGGCTAGAGAGATGCATGAAAAAATGCAGCGATTGATGGATAAACAGGATGAGGAATTAAAGAAACTGGCTAACGAAATGAACAAGGCTCCTAAAGACCAAAAATTGGATAAAGTTGTTAGCCTTTTAAATACCCTGGTCAATCAACGGATTCAGATGCATGAGGAAATGAAAGCGATGCATCATAAAATGATGGGAAATCATAAAGAACATCATGAATAAAAGGGTCACTTCAAAGAAGAATTCCTTTCCATGTTTTTTCCACTTTTCCAAAAGGTTTTCTATTGGGCATAATCACTGGATTGCTTCCTTTCTTTTTTTCTTCCTGATAGGAACGGGAACCTACAGGCTTATAGCCCAAGCACCTCCTCAACCTCATAACCTTAAAAGAGGCTCTGAGGATCAACTGTTGGATGCTAATCAGCGGGCCATCGTATCAGAAATGCAGGAAAGCTTCCGCAGACTACTTGATAAACAGGACAAAGAGCTTGACGGCCTTCTCAAAGAACTGAAAAAGGCTCCCAAAGAAAAAAAAGTCGATTGTTTGACCACGATCGTTACTCGTTTGATCGAACAAAGAAAAGAGATGCATCAGGAAATGGATGCGATGCGTTCTCGAATGCGTGAGCTAAAATCTCTTTCCCAGTCATCCAACCTTCCAAATGCCTTTGAACCTCCGGCCGCTCTTCCTGCCAATGCTTCCTCTTCGTCCTCTTCTGCTCAACCCAATCAAGATTCTCAAGACAACGAAACAGCCCATTAAATCCCTTTTCTTTTTTTCCAGTATCGCCAAGAGTATTAATAAATGAACCCACCGACTGTGACTGTCGTCATTCCTACCTATAATGGCGAAAAAACAATCGAAAAGGCCATTCTTAGCGCTCTCAATCAGTCATGGCCGAACAAAGAGATCCTCGTCATTAACAATGGGTCTACGGATAAAACAGCTGAAATTATTGAAAGGTTTAGAGGAGCGGTTTTGCATGTTTTTTTCAAAGAAAAAATAGGTAGAGCCAAAGCCAGAAACGAAGCATTGCAAAGAGCCAATGGCCACTGGATACAGTGGCTCGATCACGACGATTACTTAGAGCCAAATAAAATTAAAAATCACTTTTCTCTAACAACCCAATTAGATGCTATCGATGTCTTCTATTCCCCTATCATTGCTGTTTCTCCGGAAGGAAAAGAGAAATATGTCCCCTCGGCCAAAACAATGCACAAACCTCTGCTTTTTCTCTGGTTTTCCTCCGAACTGCCGCAAACGGGTGGGTATCTTTGGAAAAAAGAATCGGCTATAAAAATTGGTGGCTGGAGAGATGATGCCCCACTGTTTGATGATTATGAACTTGTAGGAAGAGCCATTCAATCGAATTTAAGATTTTCTTTGACGCCGATTCCTGGGGCTTATTGGAATTATAGAAACAAGCCTATGCCGCATGCACAAGCTTTAGATTTCATTAACCAAAAAAAGAAATGCATGGATAGGATGGTACAATGGTTGATTCAAACTGGCCGCATGGATCCTGAGCTTCAAATAGAAATTGGTAAAGCCTATTTTTTAATTGCCAGATGGCTTGCAAGAGAAGGAAAAATAGAGGAAGCAGTAGCTTTAGAAAGAAAGCAAAAAGCAGTGGGTCTTTTTTATGTCGATGGGTCTTGGAGATACAATGTTTCGTATTCTCTTTTTGGATTCTTTGCTACTGAAAAAATTCAAAGCCTTTTTAGGCTCAGATGAAAAAATGGTGTTGTCCAGCCGAAAATTATTGAGAATCGAAAAAATATAAAATAAAAAGGATTCTATATCTTTTACAAGAATGGATCCAACAGTCACCATTGGCATTCCTGCATATAATCCGGGGAAATGGATTATCCAAACTTTAGAAAGTGCTCTATCCCAGGATTGGGAAAAAAAAGAAATAATAGTGATTGACTCAGGTTCCACTGATGAAACTCCTTCTATTTTAAATAAATACAAGGATAAAATTAAGCTTATCAGTCTAAAAAAGACATTGGATACCTCTGAAAGTAGAAATTTAATCCTTCTGGAAGCGACTGGCGAATGGATTCAGTACCTAGATCATGACGATTATTTAGTGGAAGGAAAAATAAAAACACAATTTGAGGAAGCAAAAGAACAGATCGATTCTGCCGATGTCTTATACTCTCCAACTTATGTTGAAATCTGGAAAAATGGGGCATCCATCCATCAAAATAATTTGCTAGGTGCTGACTCCTACCAAGATCCTTTAATTTTATGGCTTTCCTGGGATATGCCACAAATAGGATCCTATATTTGGCGAAAACAATCACTGCTCAAAATTGGCGGATGGGACAACTTACATCTTTGCGAAGATTATAGCCTTTATATGCGCGCTATTACAAATAAATTGAAGTTTGTTTATTGTCCTACTCCTGGGGCTGTGTACCGTGTAGGTCATAGGCACAGCCGAGCAGTTAGCCATTTTATAGAAATTCTTAAGGATCATGATGCGCTCCTTGAGGAAATGATTGAATATTTGAAAAAAGAAAAGATGCTCACTGAAACAAGACAAGCAGCCATTCTAAAAAACCGATTTCAAAAGTTTCTAGCCTATAAATCCGTGGATCTCTCTATTGCTGATGCCTATTTCAAAAAACATAAGGAACTATTGGAACAAAAATTGCCTTTCCGTTATCGCTTTGGTCTTTCTTTAGGGCTTTCCTTTTCAGATATGAACAAAATCAAATACATGAGCAGACGTCTCTTGCCTTTCTTTAAAGAAAGATAAAGGCCAGCTGTGATCGTTCCCTATTTTCTTTGATTGTGATCCCTTTGAGCAGGGTTGCTATGATCGCAGCTTTTTGACAATTCAAAAAGTTTGCTATACCGAAAAAAATTAGAAAAGGCTGCCATGTAGGCCACATAAAATCCTGGGAACCCATCAAGAAAACCTAATTTCAAAATGTAGCTTCTAAAAAATCTCCAGGGAGGTCTAAAGAGTACATCGAGCCAACTCCACCCCCTTCCTTTTTCCAATGCTTCTTTGGCAAAAGAACTAGCGTACTCTGGAAGTTTAGTAATCGTAAAATCGATTGTAGGAAACGAATAATGGAGGAGCTCGCCTTTCAATTTTTTAACCTTTCCTTCAACGATAACTTTATCATGTTCTCTACTGCCTCCCCACCGTCCACAATCTTTTCGAAAAAGCCTCAAACTGTAATCAGGATAAAAATCCCCATGGGTAATCCACCGATCGATGAACCATGTTTTCCTTGGAAAATAAGCCCCAGCGTACTGTAGATGATCCTCTCTAAAAAAGTCATGGATATCTTGCCGTAAAGCATCCGAGACAACCTCATCTGCATCCAATCCTAAAACCCACGGATACGAAGCCAAATCAAGGGCTATATTTTTTTGATCTCTACGACAACTCCACGGTCTTTGTTCCACACGTGCCCCATAGCGCTTTGCCACAGATTCCGTTTCATCGGTACAATCATTAATGACGAGGATAATTTCGCTGACCCATGAGGCCACACTGCCTAAACTTCTAGGCAAATTATGCGCCTGGTTCTTCGCTATCATCGTTAGACTTATCGGCAGTTTATCCATGAGAGCAATCAGGCGGTATGTCTAAAAGGCAGCAGCATATGCAAGAAAGTTCTTAAGTTCCTTTTGGGCCTTCGGGCAGTCAGTCTTTTAAGAGCAAAAGGATTTTCTCCTGGCAAATTCACTCCTTCTCCAATTTGACAAGCAGATTCATATCCAGCTTGCTCAACGATATCCAAGCATTGTTTAGTGTATTGCCCATAAGGAAACGAAAAATGGCGGATGGGTACCGAGAAAGTATCCTCCAGATACTTTTTTGAATCCTCTATTTCCTTTTTCAGTTCTTTGCTAGAAAGAAGAGGCAAATGCGGATGCGAAAAAGTATGACTGCCAATTTCCTGACCAGAAGCAATCCACTCCTTAATCTCCTCTTCCGTCATTAGCTTATGGGCCGGCTCTCCTAAAGGTCTATCCCATTCATTCGTTTTCCCAATGTATCCAGCAACCACAAACAGAATGGCTCGCATGCGAAACCGATTTAAAAGCGGCAAGGCTCGAGTAAAAACAGATTGATAAGCATCATCAAAACTGATAATAACACCACGACAGACCGAACAACTTGCTGCAACAAATTCTCCAAGTGTTATGGAAGGCCAATCCATTGACCAGAATTCTCCTAATTGTCTTTCAAAGAGCAAATTGGAAACCCACAATGAAGGGAATTTTGATTCTTTTGGACTTTTTCCAATATGATGGTACATGAGTATGGGGGTCTTATCTCCATACACTCTTCGGTAATGGGACAGATGGGTAAAGGATTCATCGAGTTTGGAAGAGATTTTAGGTAAGCCAGCCATGAATGCGAATTTATCGATAATTATAGTCAGTTGCAATACCCAACTGTTGCTTCAAGAAGCTCTCCTTTCTATTGAAAAAAGCCAAGACTCTTTTCCAAAGCTAGTCATCGTCTTCGACAACGGATCAAAAGATGGGACAGAAGAAATGATAAAAAAATTTTTTCCTTGGGTCCTCTATCTTCGTTCCGAAACTAACCTTGGGTTTGCAAAAGCAGTCAACTCTGCAGCCGTATATGCTCAAGGCGACTATCTTTTATTGCTTAATTCTGATGCTAGGTTAGAAGCTGACTCCATCCAACAAGCTATTAGTTGGATGGAAACACACAAAGAGTGTGCGGTATGCGGTGCACAACTTCTTAATGAAGATGGGACACTTCAAAATTCGATCGCCAATTTTCCTACGCTTTTAACTGAGTTAGGGAATAAGTCGCTGCTTCGAAAGCTTTTCCCGAAAAAATTCCCAGGTAAAGAAAATAAACCTAAAAACCCCCAAGCCGTTGAATCAGTTATTGGTGCCTTTTTCCTCGTTCGAAAGAAAATTTGGGACGAATTGGGAGGATTAGACGAACGATTTTTTTTCTTTTTTGAAGAAACTGATTTCTGTTTTAGGGTCATACAAAAGGGCTATCAAGTGTATTATTTGCCGCAAGTCAAAGTGTGGCATGGGCAAGGGAAAACAGCTAAAACGGTTCTAGTCGAAGCTCGAATCGAGTATTGGAAATCTCGATACAGGTACTTTAAAATCCACCGTCCATATCCTGAATTTCTGCTCTTAAAAGTTGGTTTGTTGTTACGGCTTAGCTTCTCTTTGATTTTTGAAAGCCTCCTTTATCTTTTAACTTTAGGCAGACGTAATTCCGAACGCTTAAGGATTGGCTATCAAATCGCCCTTTGGCATCTCAAAGGAATGCCTGAGAGCATGGGGCTATCTAAGAGTTAAAATGCAAAACAAGCTTAAGGTGCTATTGATCAATTCCCTGTTGAAGGGGGGAGGGACAGACAATCAATGCCTCTTGCTTGCAAGGGGCCTCAAAGAATTAGGGATTCCTGTCATCGTTGCTTGTCCACAAAGAGCGGAACTTTCCTCTCTAATAGTAGACTATGGGATAGAAACAGTCCATTGGGAAAAAAATCTTTCTGGGATTATCCAGCTATCGAAAATAATTACCAGTCGAGAAATTTCCATTTTGCATGCGCATCATGGGAGAGACTATTGGCCAACCATTGTCGCTGGTTCCTTAGCCGCATCTAAGCCAAAGATTGTTCTCTCGCGTCATATGGCTAAAAGTCCTGGTTCTTGGATCAGTAAACATTATCTTTTAGAGTTTTGCGACTGTTTGGTTGCAGTCTCTCAATTTACAAAAAAAGTTCTCATCCAGGGAGATTACGATCCACTGTGCCCCATAAAAGAACGGCACCAAAGGGATCCGCTTTTGGGAGACTACAGAAAAATTAAAGTCATCTATGGGGGCATTGACACCCAACGGTTTTACCCCAAAAAAGCAATCCAGTTAAGGAATAAATTGGGGATTGAAGACGATCATTTTCTTTTCGGAATGATTGGCAGTTATGATTTTCCTGTGGGGAAAGGTCAGGTGGAATTTATCGAAGCAGCATACCATGTTCGAAAGCTGCTTCCAAAGAGCCGATTTCTCCTTATCGGAAGAGGGAACATGCAACAGTTGCTTGAAGAAAAAATAAAAAGTTATTTTTTGCAAGACCACTTCTTTCTCATCCCTCATAACTCTGAAATAGAAAACTGGATCAATGCACTTGACTGTCTGGTTCATCCAGCCATCGCCACTGAAGCCTTTGGCCTAGTTATCTTAGAAGCATTTGCCTGCGGCAAGCCAGTCATTGCCACTTTTTTAGACGGCATCCCTGAAGCTTTTGAGGCCTGTCAGTTTGGCAGGCTAATCCCCCCATGGTCCATACAAGAATTATCTCAAGCAATGGTTGATATCGGAAATTGGCCGCCGCTTCCAGAAGAAAAACGGTGGGAATATCATAAAAAAATTGCCTCTTCTTATTCCTACAACATTATGGCAAAAAACATGTTAAAGCTATATGATACGCTATAGGTGTTAACTTTCCTTCCGAATAAAAGGAAGAAGCATAATAGGATTGATTTAAAATTCTAAGGCATAAAAAGTCCTCCATTCTACTTGGATAAGATGAAAAAACTTGATAGAACATATAGTAGGAGGGTTTGCTCATTGAGTAAAAAGAAGTATACGTTTACTCTCAACTTTGTAATTTATTGCTAATCAATAAACTATAAAGATTTTTTTAAATGAATAATTTTCAAAAGCAACTAAGTTTTTGGCTCCTTTTGTTATGGTTACTATTTAGGCCAACATTCCTCTTTTCTTCTCCCTTCCAGGAAGTTGCTTCTTTTAGTTCTATTCCCAATATTTCAGAGGCCAGTCTATCTGAAGGAACAATTCTAGGAAACTTTGATGATAAAAACAGCAAAGGCCATGTGATATTAATCGAAACTTGTTTCATAGTGCCTACTGATCCACAGACTGTTTCCAATGCTTTTTTACACTGGGATCCAAGCAAATTCCCATCGCTGAAAGTCTTTAGTCATTTGGAGCATGCCACCGCCGATGCTTTTCCATTTAATGCCTTAGCCTTCGATATCAAGAAAGCTCCAATAAAAAAACTGCTTCAGGAAGCATTCAGAGTGAAACCAGGCCGAAGCTCCATTAACCTGAGTACAGAAGAAATCAAACAACTCCAAGCAGAGCTTTCTAACTTTAAGGGGAAAATTGATGAACATTCCGCACAAGCCCTCCATGCTTTTTTTGTGAACGATTTAGAGTCCAGACTACTTAATTACTCAAAATCCGGACTTCTCAACCTTCCTCCCTATGAAAACGGGAATAGCCCGGTAAAACCCATAGAAGAAATTGACAAATTGGCAAAGGCAAGCCCTAAAATTTATGCCCGTTATCAAGCTCTTCTTGATTCTCTGCTCAGCAATTGGACCAGTCAGCAACCTCCCCAAAACTATTACTGCAATTTTTTCGATGCTAACGGCATGGGCACACTCTCCCTTGGAACCAGCTACGGATTCAAAACCCAAGAAAGCTGGCAACAGATCAACCTCGAATTTTATGTGAGTGCAATCTACTACAACGGCATGGAAATAGTAGAAATGTGGCCTTTGGAGTCAAAAGGCAAGATGACGACTTTGGTTTGGAAGGCACATATGCTTGCCGTTCCAATTGGTGGGTTATTAGAAGATGTCAATCGCATGGCCTACGGACTTGCCTTATTGCAGGGGACAAAAAACGCGGATCAAGCTTTTCTATCTGAATTTTCTTCTAAATAATAATTTAGGTGGCATCTTGAACCTCTTTTTTATAAGCCGTTGCTGCTTCTTTGATGAGCAAAGCTAAGTTTAATTTTGGTTGAACAAATTTTGGCCGAAACCATGGGAAAAGTCCCATAAGATCATGGAAAACAAGGATCTGCCCATCGCAAAATTTGCCTGAGCCAATTCCAATTGTTGGAACATCCACTCTTTTGGTTATTTCTTCTGCCAGCTGATCTTCTACAGCCTCAAGCACAATAGAAAAGACACCTGCCTTGCTTAAAAAAAGTGCATCATCAATAATCTTCTTTTTTTCCTCTTCCCTTAATCCCTGCTTTTTATACCTTGGCGTTTCTCCCAAGAATTGAGGCATCAATCCAATATGTCCCATCACCTGAATGCCTTTAGCAAGAATCATTTCTATAGAAGCTGCAATTTCCGTTCCACCTTCCACTTTCACTGCTTCTGCTCCCGCATCACAAAGTCTTTGGGCACAATAAAGGGCCTGCTGAGGGTTACGATTCCAGCCATAAGGCATATCGGCAACAACTAAAGCTTTGACTTTTGCCCGAGCAACCGCTCGAACATGATGAAGCATATCATCCAAGCTAACTTTTGTCGTATCTTCATAACCTAATACCACCATTCCCAGAGAATCTCCGACCAACAGTAGTGGCAAACCCGCTTCGTCAAGGATTTTCGCTGTTGGATAATCGACAACAGTCATTGCCGCAATCTTTTCACCACTATTTTTCCGGTGTCTTATCCAATCTGCTGTTATTTTTATCGAGTTCATGAAGAAGGCTTTTAATGGTTTTTGAGTATCCTGGAAGGATGAGTTCTGGTCGAATTTCGGCCAGGGGCCCTAGAACAAAACGCCTTTGACTGATCCGCGGATGAGGAATGAGAAGATCAGGTTCAACGATAATGTTGGAACCATAATATAAAATATCCAAATCTATCGGCCGAGGCCCATTTTTTTCTCGTTCGAAGAGAGGCAATCTGCCTTGAGAAAGTTCAAAATCTTGAAGACGTTGTAATAAGCTTCGGGAAGAGAGAGAGGTGTCAATTTCGACAACACAATTCAGAAAACATTGCGAGCCTATGGGACAATCCACTGGCTCAGTTTCCCAAATAGAAGAGCAAAGAAAATGTTCTCCTTCGGTTAATCGTTTTAAAAAGGCTAAAGCTTCTCTGATTTGCTCTTCTCTTTTCCCCTGATTGGTCCCCACTCCTATGCCTACTTTCATAGAAAAAAATAACGGTTTTGAATCGGTATTGTAATATAACGGCAAGTCTATTCAGTTGATTCGTAAATAAAAAGAAGCCATATCACTATCCCCTATCGCTTCAATCATCCTTAAAAATTTGTTCATAGGCTTTTGTCGTTTTGTCAATTCTTTTTGGGAAATAGCCAAGCCAGATTGCGATTCGGGATTCATAGAAAAGAGTTGGGATGTCGTCCAAAGATTTTTACCAGAATCGTATTTAACTTTTTCAACTTTCAATCCACATTTTTTAGCAGCCAACGCCATCGATTTGACACTAAATATATGAAGGTGTCGAGGCGGGTCCCACATCGCCCAAGCATTTCCAAACTTTCTCCATCCGTAACTATCCACAAGGGGAGTGTTAACTAAGATCACCCCATTTTCCTTGAGATGATCTCTTAGAATTTTTAAAACATCAAGAGGCTTTTCCAGATGCTCTATCACGTGGTTTAAAACGATTAGATCAAATTGGTCCCTTAGTTGAGAATAATCCCCTTTTTTTATGACCATTCCTTTTGTCTCAATTTCTGGACCTTGCCAATAAGGATCTAATCCATAAAGATTTTCAAATCCCCAACTATACAGCCTGAAGAGAAATTGAGCCTTTCCACAACCATAATCAAGAATTTTTGAGTGTTGATGGATGCCTAGTTCTTTAAATTGCCAGAGAAAGCCAGGAAATAATTTTCTTAAAATCTCAAGAGAGCTTTCTTTTTTGTTTCCCATAAACAAAAGGAACCAGGCTAGATATTTTTTAAAAAGGCTTTTTTTTGCCAAGGTTCCAAATTCCAAAATTTTGGACTGATAGTTGGCTGAATAATGTCTTGCTAGATCTGTAGGAATAGGGTCGATCTGCAAACAGCCACACTCTAAACATTTGAAATAACCGAAGCGCTCAAAACTACCCATAATGGTTTCTTGAGCTATATACACAGGATGACTAGCCTCACAGCCACAAATCCTGCATTTTGTAATATTAGGGAGTATCATCGGCATTTTTTATTGAATAGATTAAAAACTCTTTGCTAAAAATGACTGTGATAACTCAATATGAAGAATTTTTTATTTACAACTTTTTTCTTTTTATTCCAATTTTCCCTTTTATTCGCACAAAAAAACTCTGGGCTTGTGCTTCCTTCCCATACGATGGTTGTTTTGGTAGCCGAGGCAAAAGGGGTTCAGATCTATTCCAGTCAGCCTCAAATTGGGAAAAAAAGCAGCTTTGAATGGAAATTGACAGCTCCAAAAGCCTTACTGTTTGATAAATCAGGGAAACAAATAGGCAAGCATTATTCTGGGCCAAGTTGGGAGCTAAACGATGGGAGTAAAATAACCACTATGCTTCCTCCCATAGCAAAGGTGGAACAAAAGACTGCTATTCCCTGGCTGCTTCTAAAAGTTAAATCTCACGAAGGCAAAGGTCTTTTAAGTAATGTCCAGTATGTCATTCGGGTTGCTACCCTAGGAGGTCTCCCACCTAAAAAAGCACCTTCTAAAAAGAATCAATGTTCGAAAATATCCTATCGAGCCACTTATCTTTTTTTAGCCAAGACGACCCAATCTTTTTGAAAAAAAAGTCTCACTAACCCTATGGCTGGGGGCGGAATCGAACCGCCGACACACGGATTTTCAGTCCGCTGCTCTACCGACTGAGCTACCCAGCCAGAAAGAAAAAAAACAGTTATATGATTAAAAAAGCAAAAGCAGCCAAAGTCAACTCCAAAGGATATTTTCAGGAAGGAACTCGAACAGGCGCATAGGGATTCCCAATAAATCCAGAAATGGTCGAAAATTCATATTCTTTTTCCAGAAGAAAATCGAGTATTTGCCCTGTCATTTGTGCGGTTTCTTTATGAATATCATGCAAAAGAATGATTGCACCAGGCTTCGTTTCCTCCTCAATAATCTTCATTACTTTTTGTAGCCCTGGCTTCGTCCAATCTCTTGTATCCACATTCCATAGGGCCACCCCCAGCTTAAATTTATAGGCTATATGCGCTTGAGAGCGTCGGAATGATCCATAAGGAGGTCTCAGCCATACTGGACGAGTTCCTGTAGCATCCACAATCAAATCTTGAGTAAGTCGGATCTGGTCTTCTACTTGAGCATCGGACAGCTTAGAAAGTTGGGGATGATTGAAGGTATGATTGCCAATCTCATGTCCCGCTGCAAGCACTTCTCTAGCTAAAGAAGGATAAGCCTTCACATGCTCTCCAAGCATGAAAAAAGTTGCAGGGATTTTCCTGCTTTCTAAAGCGCGCAAAACCATTTCAGTGGTATAGGGAACAGGCCCATCATCAAAAGTTATTGCAATCCTTCTGCCAAAACCAGGACCGCTATGAACAAAGGGGACTTCGATATCTAGTGGGTTTTTTGAAGGGCTTGGAGCTGGAGCAGTCGCATGAGAGTTGACAATTGGCTTTTGCAGAGGAAAAACATCCCTAAGAGAATATCCAATGCTAAAACCAAAGAATGAGAAAAAAACTTTTTTGATAAAAAATCTTCTATTCATTGACAAATCCTTTTATTTAGCATTATTAAGATACATCATCAACTTATTCTTTGAATCTTTGAAATAAGAATAACTTTATAATAAGAACAATATTCGCATTGCATTTGTTTTATACTTAAAAAATTCATCCTTTCATCAACGATGAGACAGAACAATACATTTATTTAATAAACAAAAAGCTTATTAGAAAGGACTAAATTTATGACTGAAGCAACAAAAGCAGGACTAGAAGGGATCGTAGCAGGAAAAACTTCTATTAGCACCGTAGGAAAAGAAGGACTGGACTTGACTTATAGAGGATATTCCATTCATGATTTAGCAAAAAAGGCAACCTTTGAAGAAGTCATCTTTCTTTTACTCCATGGAGAATTACCCACCTTAACACAGCTTAACGAATTCATTGATCAGCTAATCTCCTTGCGTTCTCTTCCCCCTGAACTTCAAACCGTTTTAAAACTCATCCCCAAAGACACCAATCCCATGGATGTGTTGCGGACGGGCTGTTCAATGCTTGGAACCCTTGAACCTGAAAAGAGTAGCAACCTTCAGCTGACTATTGCTAAAAGGCTACTGGCAATCATGCCTTCCATGCTACTGTTCTGGTATCAATATCATATGGGCAAAGGCTCTATTGAGACTTCCTCAGAAAGCGAAAAAACAATAGCCGCTCACATTTTGCACCTTTTATATGGTCATCCTGCTAGTCCCTCTCAAATACGCGCCCTGGATGTCGCCCTAATCCTTCATGCCGAGCATGAATTCAATGCTTCGACTTTTACCTGTAGAGTGATTACTTCGACTCTTTCGGACTTTTATTCTGCTATTACTGGAGGAATCTGTGCTTTAAGAGGTCCGTTGCATGGAGGAGCAGATGAAGCAGCCATGGAACAAATCAGTCAGTTTCAATCAGCGGAGGAGGCCGAGGCTGGCATAAAATCCATGCTTACCAAAAAAGAGAAAATCATGGGCTTTGGACATCGAGTCTATAAATATGGTGATCCTCGGTCGGATATTATAAAAGAATGGGCTAAAAAGCTTTCCGATGAGCCCTCAAAGAAAAACCTCTTTTCCATTGCAGAAAGAATTGAAGAAGTCATGTTCAGGGAAAAGCATCTGTACCCCAACTTAGATTTCTACAGTGCTCTTACTTATCATTTTCTTGGAATCCCTACTTTTCTTTTTACCCCTCTTTTTGTGATTTCTAGAACTTCTGGATGGTGTGCCCATATTTTTGAACAAAGGGCTAATAACCGGCTGATTAGACCCATTGCCGAATATGTCGGTCCTCTTCCCAAGCCATTTATACCCATTGAAGAAAGAAATTGAATCTTGAGAGTGTATAGTTCAAGTTTTCAAAAGAAACAAAAGGTCTAAGTTTAACACTCGCATGCCTAAAGATAAAAGCGTATGCGATGCGACCTCTTTGATCGGTGCCTGAAGTATGCCTTGAAGGGATTCAGTGGCAACTAGAAAACAAGGTGAGCAATATTAGTTAATAAAGCTGCCTGTTGGTCTTCTCCCTATGTGGTCAGGCCTAAAGATAGGCAAGAGTCTGGGCCTACGGATGTTCTGAGTGGGATGCAGTGGGTGATGAAAAAAAGCTCTCTATTGTCACTCTTCTTTCTAGAAGAGCAAATTTATAAAAAATAGGAAACTATTCTTTTCTTTCTTCTATAAAATATCCAGAAAAAGCCTCTAATGCTTAGCTAAATGAAAAATGATCGGTTTTTTTAATAATAAAAAAGAAAACAATCTTGATTGGAATATTTTTTTTGGATCGCACAGTTATGATCCAAGAAAAATATCCCCAACAGTAAAAGGGATTGGGAAAGAGAGTTTTACTCAAATCGTTAACCTTTTTTCAAGCCGAAAGAAAGAGGTAGAGAAAAAAATCATTGTTTTCTATTCGACAACTAGTGGGGTTGGGAAAAGCCATCTAGTAGGAAGATTATTCCAGTATTTTTCGCCAAACTTTTTTCTTGTTTCGATTCCTCCCCTTTTCTCTCCATTCGGTTTTTTTCAATACCTTCGGCAATGTATTTACAATGAGCTACTTTTCCCTGAAAAATCTGGCTCTACAGGATGCTGGCCCGGCCAAGCAAATCAACTCGATGTTCTTACCTATGGCATTCTTCTTGAGCTAGTAAATGAAGCCGCCCAAAAGAATAAAAGTTTATACAGGAAAATTCGTTCTGCTATTGTTTTTTTAAAAAAAAATCCGACCTCGCTTCTCCCCGAAGAAGTCGTTCCAGAATGGGTGGAATGGCTGAAAAGAGACTTTCCTTTTGTCCTTCCCCTTTTGGAGAAAGAACTGACCAGATGGGGAGCTTTCGCTAACGACCCAAGAGATTGGATCAAAGTCATCTATGGGTTTTCTGTCCTTAGACAAGATAGACGAATAACGGAAATGTGCAAAAATTGGTTTTTTGGAGAGCCTTTCGTAAGTCCCGAACCTTCCTTTATTGATATCCCCTCTAAACCTTTACAGATAGACAAAGAAGAAGAGGCAAAATTAAAAATTAAAGATTTATTTTACCTTTCTTCAAAAGTCCGACCCTTTCTTGTTGTTTTCGATCATTGGGACCCTCTCCTCAGTAGCGAATCTTGGCTCGATAGATTTCTTTGCTTTCTTTCAGAACTTCTTTCCTTTCCCAACAGATTCCTATTGATTGTTGGGACTGAACCTCTTCTAAAGGCTCTCCAAACTAGTAGTCAAATTTGTCCTCATTTACTTACAGTCCGTATGGAAGCTCCTACCAAAGAAGATCTTGTGGCCGTGGGATGCTCAAGGTTGACCATGATAAAAGGGTTAAAAAAGGAGAAAAAAATGGCCATAGAACAGCTATATCGGAATTACGAAGGGGCAACAGCCTTTCATGCATTCTTTGAATTCGGTTACAACAAAATTTTATCTCAATTAAAAAATCCACAAATCTCCGCAATGCCTTTTTTCGAGACAGTTCTGCTCGAAGCTAAACTGGCTATAGAATTAAATCCACGACTGCTCCCTTTCCAAGCGCCTATGATCTGGTTCTTGACAACTGCAGCCAGAACCATCTCCTGGATAACAGTTGCCAATCTAGAACAGCCCTATTTTGATCTCTGTTGGACTGTCCACTCGCATCTTTACTGGCTTAGTCTTGAGCCTTTTCCTTATTTTTTGACTGAAGCATTCCTCTCTGAAGTAAATAAAAAGAAAATCGACTCTAACCTCTCTTTAATTTGTTTCCTCCCTCCCACGATCCCTCCTACCTTCCATTCAAAGCTTAAACAAGCAAAAGACCTACCCGTTCAATTCCACCTAGTTGCTTTCGAACAGTTCACTGAAATCTCTGCCCTTTATCTTCTTTTCATTACTGCCTACCAAGACACTCTTTTTGAACAATCCGGCATAAAAGAAAAAATGGAAACTTTAGCCCGCTATTTGATTTCCAAACAAGATCCTTTGATCAACCCATCGTATGAAGAGGAGCTCCAACAAACCTGCTACGAAATTGTTCGCGACACAATAAGAGACAAAAAATCCGTTGGCTTTTCCTCTCTACAGGAGAGTTTACCCTTAAAACTAACTAGAAAAGATATTCTGCGTGCCGCAGGTTTTTCCCCAGAAATCCTTGTCGTTCCTTCTCTCTCTGGTCTCCCACATTTCCTTTGGATACATTGATCGAAAAGAATTCATCGATTTGCGCGGGAAACCCCGGCATTCAGGCCGTGGAGGGATAGCGCGCCGGTGCGAGCCGCCCCGGTTCCCGCCGTCTCCTTTGTCCAATGCTATCAAGGTCCACGAATACTCATACCCATCGGCCCACCCGACCAAGGCGCAGAATCAGCACTTGCCTGCCCTTGCACTAGCCTCTTTCCAGTCTGGATGTCGAAATTGCCACTGGCACAAGTGGCGACACGGCCCAGTTGATGCCTACCTTCTTACCGGTTCGTGACTACGGCCCGCACCAGATCGCCCGTTTGGAACCCAAAGCCGATTTTGCTACGGGCCAGGTATCCGCGTAGAAATGCTTGCCTCCTTAGGCGTGTGCGCTGGAATGCTCCACCCCGCGATCCACAGCCGGATGGTAAAGGACACCATCCGGTAGATCCGCGCCCGGCCACAACTCAACAGAAGACGCGCCCATTTCTCCGAACACGGCATCAGATGCTTCAGACGTTTGTCCAACACAAATACTGCTATTTTCTAACCTCAGTCCTTACGGAGACTTGTAACGCAAGCATCGCTGCCCATCTTCCCTCAGGAAGGTTTGCAACCGGCTTTCGGATGCGGTCTGAACCTTCGGGCCTTTTCCTTTGCCCAGCATGATCCTCACTTTGCAGAGCGGCGAACTCTAGAAAGCATTCGCCGGTGCGTCTCGACGAGCCGCCTGCAAAGATAGCGGACTGACTACCGCTTTCCCTGGTCAACCTAGCCTGCTTTCACAAGCTCCGCCCTTTAGGGCGGGGGAGTTGACTCTTACCAACAGCGTTTTGTCCCTATAGACTCCGCATTCTTACTAATACAGTTCTTATTAATAGAGAATAAGAAATTCTATTATGGATCCAAGCTTTTAGAAGCCTTCTGTTAAAAAGTGCTCTTTTTTAAGCCTATTGAGGGTTTCATGAAACTCCTGTTGGGTAGGTCCACCAAGGGATTCTAGTTTGCGGTAAATGGTGAGGGCTCCAATCCAATCTTTCTGTTCTTCCTTTATTAAAGCTGCTTCTACGCCAGCTTTAATTCTCCAATAAAACTCGGGGAAAAGGGTCGATTGCGATGCTTGTGGATTCTCTCGCTCAGCGTCAAATTTTATATGGTCTGTCCTCCCATTAAGAACATCCAAAAAGGAAGCCAATGCATCCTCAATCCTTCCTTGCTTTTGAAGGCAAACTGCAAATTTGAAAGCAGCCTCGTCTTTTTCCTCAATATCAGCTGATGGGTCTTTTATGACATTGGAATAAAGAGAAGATGCTTCCTGATAATATTTTTTTTCCTTAGCCGCCATGGCAAAAAAGCAATCGGCCTTTCTTAAGAGCGCAATCACGTGCAGTTTTCCTGTCGGCTCTTTATCCAAAACTCCATCAAAAAGCGAAACGGCGGCTGGGTATTGGCTCTGATCAAAATAAATCTTGCCTTGCAATAATCTAGCTTCGGATTTTATAGGGGAATTTTCTGGAATTTTTTCCAAAAGCAGCACGGCCCCCGAAAGATCTTTGCATTCGATTGCTGCTTTTGATGCCCAATAATAAGCCTGATCTCCTAGTTCACTGTTGGGATAGTCTTTCGGTACTTCTTCAAAAAGCCATCGGGCCCCATAAAAATCCGCTTCATCATAGGCATACTCAGCAGCCGAAAACAAAGCTTTAGGGGCAATTGGGTCGGAAGGATACTTTCTTAAAATTTCTACCATCCTCTCTCTGGCAGCATGCACACCTATATGGCCAGCGAGAGAATCAGAAAAAACAGCCAGATATAATGCCTCAGGCACAAATTTTTCGGTTGGGTAATCATTACAAAGCCTCATAAATTCTTCGGTAGCCTCAGCATATTTTGTCTGTTTTAAAAAGAGTTTTCCGAGATTTAAAAGTAAAATGGCTTTCCCTTTTTTTATTAAAGGATCCGATAGCGCTTTTTCGAGGATGCCAATGGCATTATCAAATTGATCGAGTTCTTCCCAAAGATTAGCTTCTGTAAGATAAATTTCCAAGCGCAAGTGGCTTGTAGGATATTTCAATAAAAAAGCTTCTTTTGCTTTGAGAAAATCATCAACATTATGCATCCGAGCCCTTGAAAGCAGTACATTATAAAGGGCCTCTTCTTCAAGTTCCCCCTGTTTTTGAACAGCCTGCGCAAATTTATTAGCGCTATCTTCAAATTTTGATTTATCATAGTCAATTAGCCCCAGATAAAACAATGCATGTTCGCTTACATGCGCATCCATCGAAGCCAGTGCTTGATAAAAGTATTTTGTAGCAGGTTCCTTAGAACCCATCTCATAATAAATTCTGCCTAGGGTATATTCCACCTGTTTATCGGTCCCTAACAAGGATTGACTATCCAAAAGCTTTTCCAAAAGAAGCAATGCAAAATCATATTGATCGTTTTTGGCTTCTTCTTCAGCCTCAATAAATCTTACCCAGGCTCCAATCTTTGATCCTTTTTCGAGAGGGAACATAGAAAAAAGCTTCTGTCTAGCCTCGTTAAGCCGGCCCAAAGCGATAGCTGCATCCAAATAGTATTTTACAAAAAGAAGCTGTACATCTTCTTTTCTACACAAACTAAGCCCTTTTTCAAAAGCCTGCATCGCTTTTCCCGTTTCTTCTAAAGCCAGATAAGTTTTTCCAAGTTCAAAGAAACCAAGCACGTTAATATCTCTAGAAAAGCCCGCTTGATCCACAACAGACTGAAAATAGGGGACAGCCTCTTGAGGATGGTTTTGTTCCAGTAGCTTTCCTATCCAGTACTTGGCTTCAATACCACTTTGCGAATTAGGGCTTTTAGCTATGACCGAATGGAAATACTCTTTGGCTTCATTTTGATTGCCATTACTTAAAGCAATCTTTCCCAAGATTAACAAGGCTTCAGCACAACTAGCCGCATTTTTAGAATGTAAGACTTTACTAATCGTTTCTTGAGCTTCCTTTGTCCTCCCATCTTGCCATAAAGAAAAGCCTTTTCTAATCCAAACCTTTTCAAGTAGTACAGGATCCAGAAGATATTTTTCAGCCGTCTCGTATTCTCGAATCGCTTCTGCCCATTTTTCCATAGCTCGGTAAGCTTCGGCCTTCCAAAAAGCGATTTTCCCAGAATCTTCAACGGAAAATGGCGGTAGTCCTTTTTGCGATAAAAGCGTAATGAGCTCCTCGTATTTGGCTAGGAAATACAAGGCTTCTGCATGCTTGAGATAAACGGCAGAAAGATCTGAGGATTGAGGATAACTCTTTTCAAATTCTTTCGATAATTCGACCACTCGACTAAGTAGGCTATCATCCATTGATTCATTGATCTGATCATAAAGATATTTTTCAAGACTCAGCGCAAAACTGTTCCAAAAGCTAGAGTAAGTAGTCAGAAAAAGAAAAAAAAAGAGCAAAAGCCGCTTAATCATCTCTGTCGCTCAAATAAGGCTCGTAGGTATCTCCCAGTCCAGCTTATGGTTTCTCTGGCCACTTCTTCCGGGCTACCAGTTGCAACGACTTCTCCCCCCTTCTCCCCCCCCTCCGGTCCTAAGTCTATAACATAATCTGCCGACTTAATAACATCAAGATTATGTTCGATCACAATCACCGTATTGCCTAGTTCCACTAGATGATGGAGCAGTTTGAGAAGCAAATCAATGTCGGCAAAATGCAGACCTGTTGTTGGCTCATCAAGAATATAAAGTGTTCTGCCTTCTGTCTTTCTTAGCAATTCCACAGCTAGTTTCAGTCTCTGTGCTTCGCCTCCCGAAAGAGTGATAGCAGGTTGTCCAAGTTTTAAATAGCCAAGACCAACTTTTGAGATCATTTCGAGTTTTTCGAATAAAGAAGGGATATTCCTAAAAAAATCGCAGCCTTCTTCTATAGTCATATCCAAGACATCTGCAATATTCTTCCCCCGGTAAGTGACTTCCAATGTTTCCCGGTTGAATCGTTTCCCTTGGCATGCTTCACAAACAACAAAAATTGGCGGAAGAAATGCCATTTCCACTTCTATAAGCCCCTCCCCTCTACACCGTTCACACCGACCTCCAGGAACATTAAAACTAAACCTCGCAGCTGAAAATCCCATGATCTTCGATTTGGGAAGTTTTGCAAAAAGTTCTCTAATGATAGACAAAGCCCCACAATAACTTGCTGGATTTGATCGAGAGGATCTGCCAATAGGAGATTGATCTACAATGACAATTTTTTTTATCAAGGACAATCCTTCCACCCTATCACATAGATCCAATTCAGTCTTTGGACCATTGCCTTGCTGCAAAAATATTTTTGCAAGGACATCATTGACAAGAGTGCTTTTACCTGATCCGCTTACTCCAGTGACACAGCAGAAAAGTCCAATAGGAAAAGTAACATCGATGTTTTTTAAGTTATGCTTTCTGACGCCAAAGAGTCGTATAAACTTTCTTGATGGTTTTCTTCGTCTTTCAGGAATTGGAATAGAAAGATCCCCGCGTAAGTAAGCTCCTGTCAATGAAGCCTTGGATTTCAATATATCCTCTAAAGTTCCAGAAGCAACAATGTGACCGCCAGCCGAACCAGCTCCAGGCCCAAGTTCAACGATATAATCAGCTTCTCTAATGGTCTTTTCATCATGTTCTACAACCACGACTGTATTACCCATGTCTTTGAGCCTTTTTATTGTATTCATCAATTTGTCTGTATCCCTTGGGTGAAGACCAATGCTTGGTTCATCCAACACATAGAGCAAGCCTGTCAATTCTCCTGAAAGTTGTGTGGCCAATCTTACCCGCTGCGATTCTCCTCCAGACAAAGTGGCAATCTCTCTGTTCAATGTCAGATACCCAAGTCCAAGTTCTTCGAGGTTTTGGAGCCTAGCTGCTAATCCAGAGAGCATTTCTTGAGCTGCCTTATCACTCGTATAATACTCTAAGAGTTGTCTTGCCCAACACAAAGCCTCCGATACAGTAAGACCCAGCACCTTCGATATGTTAAACGCCGGCCAGCCTTTCAAGTCAATAGTTACAGCTAAGGCTTCTGGATTAAGTCTTTGCCCATTACAGGCTTTACAAGGAACTGAAAGAATAAATTCTTTAAGCCTAGCCTTAATGATTGCAGACTTGCTTTCCTCATACATTCTTTTGAGAGCAGGAATAACGCCTTCAAAAGGCTTAAAACTTTTTCTTTTCTTTTTTGTTAAGATACTCGAAGAGCCAAACAAGATAGTCTGCTTAAATTCCTCCGAACAGTCTTGCCAGCTCCTATCGATAGGTTCTCCAAACAAAGCTGCTTGTTCGAGCAATTCTTTAAGGAAAACTTTAGATAATCCTCCCCCGATTTTTTCCCAAGGAGCCAAAGGATTATCTTTCAAAGAGACAGTTGGATCGGGAATCAGCAAAGCAGGATCAAAATCAAGCTCACTACCTAACCCCTGGCATTTAGGACAAGCTCCTAAAGGAGAATTATACGAAAAGTGTTTTGGACTTAGTTCCTGAAAAAGAAAACCTGTTTCTGGGTCATAATGAAGATTACTCATGACCCATTCAATCGATTTACCTTGAGTATCTTGAAAGACCGCACATAATACACCTCTTCCTATCCTTAAAGCCAATTCTACAGAATCATAAAGACGGCTCGTTATATCTGGCTCAATCCGTATCCGGTCAATCAGTATTTCTATTGAATGGGCTTCCTCTGGGGAAAGACTCACCACCTCTTCAATTTCTTGAAGGCGCCCATCGATTCTTGCCCTTAAAAACCCTTCTTTTTGCATCTGCTCTAAAAGAGGAATAAAATTGCCTTTTTCTTTTTTGATCAATGGAGCCAAAAGCATAACCGGTGTCTCCTGTGGCAATGCCATAAGACGAGAAACTATTTCTTCGATTGTATATTTTTTTAGTTTTTTCCCAGTCAGCGGATGGTGAGGCTGACCAAGATGTGCAAAAAGTAACTTCAAATATTCATAGATATTTGTCGAAGTAGCCAATGTGGAACGAGCAGAGGCTGTCGAAGTTTTCTGTTCAACTGCAACAGCAGGAATTAATCCTTCTATATGCTCAACTTCTGGTTTTTCAAGCTGTTCAAGAAACTGTCTCGAATAGACCGAAAGGCTTTCCATATATCTCCTTTGCCCTTCGGCATACAGAGTATCAAAAGCAAGCGAGGATTTCCCCGAACCGCTGACCCCTGTGATTACCGTAAGGCGGTTTTTCGGAATAGTTAAGGAAATGTCTTTTAAATTATGTTGCTTTGCTCCTTTGATCCTAATAAAAGAGTTCTCTATCATATTCTTCCTAGCCTAGAGCCCAAAACTAAAATGCTCCAATTAGATAGAAGGAAATAATCGTCCCCTCCTATCTATTTTCAAAGCATCCCTCCTGCTAGCTCCCTTTTAAAACCAGCTCCTAATGCTGTCTAACCCTCTCTCTCCCTTCTCTTAACCATTTTACATCCAAGCAATTTGCTTTTTGTTTCCTAAACTAATTGTTCTTCAGTCCACCTGAAGGAACATTCCCATTGAAAATTATCTTCTTGGCAAATAATCAGCTCTATATTGTTTAAACTAATCCACCAGAGATAAATACAACCTTCTCAGCCAATCACCGTTTCAATCAAGCAAAACCACTTTCTTTTTTCATTAGCCACAAATACTCTTGATTCCCTTCCTGTCCTAAAACTGGAGAAGGAATAATTATAGACGTTTTCATGGGAAAGGTAGTGGCAAGCCAAAACTCGAGATCTTTGATGATTCGATTCCTAACGTTCTTGTCTCTAACGACTCCTTTTTTCCCAACCTCCTTTTTCCCTGCTTCAAATTGCGGCTTAATCAAAGCACAAATAAATCCATCGGCTTTGAGCAAAGGGATAAGAGCGGGAAGAATCAATTTTAGTGAAATAAAGGAGACATCAACCGTGATCACATCAAAAAGTTGATCGAAATCTTCCCTTTTCAAATACCGCGCATTTATCCCTTCCATAATTTTTACTCTAGGATCAGACCTTATTTTCCAATGTAAAAGCCCTTTCCCTACATCAATACAATACACAGTTTGTGCTCCATGCTGAAGCAAGCAATCAGTGAATCCTCCTGTAGAAGAACCAACATCCAAGCACACTTTCCCTTCTACATTCAAATGAGATGCTTGGAAAATGGCTTCCAGTTTGTAACCACCTCTACTTACGTACTTTTGCCTTTGGGAGATTTCTAAAGGTTGGTTGGGATCAAGAAGCTTACTTGGCTTCAGTATAGCTCCAGGTTTATCCAAGACCAAAACTTGCCCTGCAAGAATGAGCCTTTGGGCCTCTTCTCTGGAAGAAACCATCCCCTTGCGCACTAGTAACTGATCAAGCCTTTCTTTTTTCACAGACCAAGAAAAAAATCTTTTAATTTAAAATTGCAATTCTCTCTATTTACTAATTTAATGAAAAACCCATTAAAAAAATTGGCGAAAGAAAAGATGATAGCTGTCCAAAAAATGATGCTCCTTTCTAATAGTATATAGTAACAAAGAAAGCAGTTATAACAGAAAATCCTTGATTGCGTTTGAAAAATAAGACATTTTTTTTGCTTCCGATCTATTTTAAATTTAGACATAAGTCTACTAAATTAGAAAAGAAAGCAGAATAAAAAAGAGAAATTCCGGAGTAGCTCAGTGGTAGAGCGGACGGCTGTTAACCGTTTGGTCGTAGGTTCGAATCCTACCTCCGGAGCCAGATTTCAAAAGATCAAATTTGACAGTTCCTCTTTAACATCAAACCTCATGGAGTAATCTTAAGTGGAGTTTTATTGTTTTTGCTGTACTCTTTTCTACTAATACCACTTTCTCAATCCTTTTCATTCTTCATGTTGAAGTCCACCGTCCAGGCTTTGGGGTTGACTTCTGGAAGTTGCGTACATTTTCTGAAATGTCCCCATCGAATGGAAATAGCCCTGAGGAGCAGCAATCGTCTGAAGTTCGTTGTTGTGAATTCGGAATTTAAGCAGGAGCTATTTTTTTATTACACCTGTCTCACTAGAGTTTTTCTGCTGGATATGGCAAAAGGCTTTGGTTTGTTGTGTTTGATGAAAACAATGACAAGTTAATCTGCTTATTTGGCTTAGGAATCCAGTTTATTCAATGCAAGCACAAAACCGCTGGATTGGAGGCACAATGAAAATAAAGCATATTACCTGTATCATATTATGGAGGCTTATATATGATGGAAGCTTATGTACTTGGAGCCATCCGCTATGTTCATTTTTGATGGGAAGAAAACTAACAAGAATGCTCTATATCCTGCGACAAATTATGAAATGTTCTGCAATAAATATAAGGGCAGAAGATCATTGATTAGTGGGAGTAGGCAAAATTCTTCTCTTCAGTTTCGTATACACGCGCAATTGACATCCTCCCCATGCCTAAAGGCAGGGGATTCCTGGAGATAACTGACCAGATTTAGCCAGGGCAAGCTCTCCGATG
>Ga0080006_1099983_pt1 | contig 47991 bp, 41 predicted proteins | sample RS3BMetagenome_FD_69209 | JGI IMG/M metagenome (GOLD analysis project Ga0080006, IMG submission 69209) | Ferric oxide microbial mat and aquatic microbial communities from Rainbow Spring, Yellowstone National Park, USA - RS3B (SPADES... ... | reverse complement strand
TGGGGGTGATAGATCCATTAAAGAGAATCAAGACCACTGCGGCCCATTTGTAGTGTCCAAGCCAACCCCTACTAGCTCATCTACCTGGGGAGATGTGAGGTGGTTGCGAAAGTTGGGCTAGGCGCATGACGGAGGTGCCTGAAAACTCCGACTTGAGCGTCCGAGCCCATCAAGGTGCACAGCTCGACCCTCAGCACCGCATGCTCCGGCAGCGCTGCTTACAACGCAAGCGCTGCCCTGCCACTCCTCGTTCCATCGCACATCCCACCGTTGCAGGAACGACCTGGAAGCACGCCGCTGAGCGCAACCAAAGGGGTATTAACCAAATCGTCGAGTCTCGCGGAGTTCAGCACCTGCGCCCATCAGAAGCCTCGTAGCCCTCTCTTTGGACTCACGAAGCCCGAACTCCTCGTTACCGAAGTAGCTTGTGTTGACCTAGGTGGTACCCGATTGCGGATCCTGAAGGAGATACTCTCACGTCCCAAATGATTGCACTTAGGCGGGAGGATCGTGTAGAGGCAATCCTGCCGTTCAGTTCTGCCTCGCACGGCACTCTCCCAGTTATCCAGATGCGCTACGGTTGCTTCGGGATAGGGGAGCCACTGGCTAGGAACCGAACAGGGAGCCTCTGCCAAGTCTTACCTTGGTCCGAGGAGACGTAGGTCGCGGTGGCCCTTGGGGCGTTCGGTGATGGAACATTAACCTGGCCTGCCAGCGTGAGCTGAAGTTGACCCTGTGCGTTCACGAAGAGCGAATATGGTTCTGAGTAATTCGCACTTGAGGGTCCTGCAGGATCGGGGACCAAGCTGTACGATCCATTTGTCTGGATGCGTAACGATCGGGGCTGGCCAGTGAGATCCAGTGCTATCCAGATCGAGTTGCCTTGTACCAACGTGACGAACGGTGGGCTCTCAATGGCCACTCCCGCCCCAGTATAGGATGCGATCAGCTGCCAGGTGGTGCCGTTATTGGCGCTCTCATAGGCTGTGGTTGTGACTGGAATACTGCTGCCGGTGCAGCCACCATTTGGCCCCTCGGAGGTGACTAAGACGGTCTGGCCAGAGGTCAGTTCACCGGCGATAGACGGATACACCTGGTCGATGCAACCGGACCCGGTCTTCTCATCGAGTGACTCACCCGGAAAGTGAACAGCACTCCAGGAGACACCACCATTAGTGCTCTCATCTAATTGTTGTTGTGCCGGACCAGCGAGAAGCCACAGCGTAGATCCCACTTGGGTAATCTGGCTGCCACCGGTATTTTGTGGCGTGTGGTATTCGGTCCATGAGACACCATCGTTACTGGTCTGGTACCATTGCCCTTGCAGAAAGTCCGGCATTGTCTCGTCGTTGACCAACAAGCCAACGACTGATCCATGAGACACCACGAACTCCCCATCTGCAGGATTACCGGTGAAGGCAGCTGGTAGGTGGACTTCACTCCACGTCGATCCGCCATCATGAGAGACATCGACGGTCAACTGTGGGTTCGCCTGGGATTGCGGTGGCATTGGGTACACCATGACGGTGGAACCTGTCACCACGACGGTAGTCATCGAGGCCGCTTGGGGGACCAGATTGGGAGGATCTACCTGATAGTAGGTCTGACCGTCGATAGAGATGTAGAGCTTGCCAGAGGGGGTAATTCGCCAGTCATGACCGAGGGCTTCGAACTGCGAGGGTGGCGTCGATGCCACAGCGCCGGCCCGGGCTGAACTCAACCTGGCGTTCGCTCTATTGCCCCTGGTTCCCTTTGGCTCGTGTGTGACCGAGTGGGATGTGGTGGGATGAGCATGGTTATTGTTGAGCACAAATGCTGTGAGTCCTGCAATGACCAAGACCCCGGCAGCACCAGATAGGAGTAGTTTCCGATTCAAGAGCTTTGACACTATCGCTCCTTTCAATAATTCGAATAAAGCGGGCCGTCGGCCTCGTCGAGGTCGACCATCTCTGGACCCCCACTGACTGATATCGACACGTTACCCTGGTACTGCTTGAGACGCTGGCTGTTGTTCCAATCCCCATTAGGGATGGGTAGGAGGTCCGCTGTATTCGGAGTGGTGTTCCAGTCAGCCCCCCAAATGAAAGCAGGAGCCGGAGCACCGGTCAGGTTTTGGATGAAGGAGCTTTGAGCTGAAAGGTTGCTACTTCCAACTGAACCGTACACGCCTGGCAACTGGCGAGGCAACGTGGCATCCCAACCTTTGATAAATTGTTCAGCTGCCAACCGACACCCGATTGTTCGGGGTTTAAAGCGCTCTAGATCGTAGACCACAGGAACCTCACCGCCGCTGACATCGAAGCCGTCCTCTTGCAGGGCAGTGTAGGCGAGGTGTGCCTGCTGCTGACCTTGTGAGTAGGCAGTGGAGGGGTTGTTTGAGAATGCGCTATATCCACTGCACTGTGACTGTGGACCTACCCAGATAGGCTCAACGTACCACCCCTGGCTTTCGATCGTGTTGAACCAGCCAGCATGAGGGAAGTCCTGGCAATAGGCATCTTGCCCTCCTACGTAGACGCCTACCCAGCCATAATGCCCAGTGGACCACAATTCAGACATTTGCGGTTCAGTGAGTGGCGAACACTTATCAAACCCAGCAGGGTTAGGACCTCCGGACCCTACCACGTACTGGGGAGTGAGACTTCCAGCTTGATCTGCCGCCGTGGGGTATGGATTGGAGGCCGTGAGGGTGGTTGACAAAGCTCCGTGGTCCCAAGCCAATGCACTACCGTCAGCTAATCCCGTGATCCCCAGACTCAAGGATGCTGCTAGCACCCCCCCCCCAGGCGATGGTTTTAAGTTTCATAGTCCCCTCCTATTCGGCACTACCGCAACATGGCCACCAGCAGATGCTTACGGTTTTAGTCGATATCAACAAAGCTAGTGTCATAATCACCAAGATTCGTCGGGACGTGTCCCCCGTTTGGATGACACGGCGAAGCTCCGACATCTAACCAAGGCAGGGGCACCTAACTGATAATCTGCAGATTTCGGAGGTTTTCGGACACCCGTTTCGGTCCAATCCGGACACCCGTTTCGGAGTTTTCGGACACCTAGACAGGGTGGGCCACTGAGGTAGCCATACTGAATCGGACAACGAGTTTTCCGAGGAGGTAGTTGTGTCACGTCCCCGCGTCATCATGCGTGCAATCAGAGAAGTACTGAGGCTCTCACTTTCCGAGCACCGCTCAATACGAGAAATCTCTCAAGCCTGTGCGCTCCCAAAGAGCACGGTATCTGACTATGTCAAACGGGCAAAGCAAGCTGGGTTGAGTTGGCCGCTTCGAGAAGACCTTGACGACGATGGCTTAGAGTCCCTATTGTTTGGGGCCAACACGTCACCCGTTCAAGTTAAACCAATGCCCGATCTTGGCTATCTACACCGGGAGTTGAAGCGTCCCCATATGACGTTAATGCTCCTCTGGGTTGAGTACCGAGAGGCCCATCCCGATGGCTATGGCTACACCCAGTTCTGCGAGTACTACCGACGATTCGCGGACACCCTCTCTCCAACCATGCGCCAACGTCACGTGGCGGGAGCTAAGCCTAGAAGCACCGACCGACTCTGGGAATTGGTCCCCCAAAACTGAAGAAAGTGCCCCCTGAGCTGGTAGAATAGGAGTTGGAAAGCATCCGAAACTACCAACCAAGGAGAACACTTTCAGTGACACGATCTTACCCGAAGCCAGATGCTATCGAGGTCACCTTTGACGATGAAAATCTGGTCGCTAATGCGGGACTTCTCTTGGTCTCCACCCTTGCCCAAAAGCTTGGCCTCGATGCTCTCATCTCTGAACGAGTCGATCTCACCGGTCGAGTTGGTGGAGCCAATCCAGCGAGTAAGTCATTGACCCTCGTTCATGCGATGGTGGCAGGTGCGTCTTATATTGACCACGCAGATATGCTCCGAGCCGGGGCATCATCAAAGGTTCTTCCCTTTCGGGTCGCTGCTCCCTCAACTCTCGGTACCTACCTTCGTTCCTTCACCTTTGGACACGTTCGTCAATTAGATGAGGTGATCGAGGCTGAGCTCACCCGTGCCTGGGCAATGGGTCTGGCCCCAGGAGATGATCCCATGGTGATCGACATCGACTCTATGATCTGTGAGGTAGCTGGGTATCACAAGCAAGGAGCCGCCTATGGCTATACCAAGAAGCTTGGCTATCACCCCGTCCTCGCGGTTCGCTCCGATACCGGCGAGGTATTGCATTGTCGGATGCGAAAGGGTTCGGCCAACACCCAGAGAGGGGCCAAGCGCTTTGTGCAAGAACTCATCCCCAGATGTCGCAGAGCCGGGGCCAATGGCAAGATCACCATCCGCTTTGACTCCGGGTACCAATCAGAGGCGACACTAAAGGAACTAGAACGACTAGGAGTGTCCTACACCATGGCGGTTCGTGCCAACGCCAAGGGAATAAAGTCCCTGATAGAGGCTATCGACTCCGATGCTTGGATACCGATTGACTATACCGACAACGGTGAGGCCCAAGTAGCCGAGACGTCCTATAAGGGCAGACGTCTCATCATCCGTCGTACCCGCCTTATTGGTCCCCAGGCAGAGCTCTTTGCCAACTGGCGTTACTTCGGATTCGTTACCGATCTAAAGGGTTGCGCCGTTGAGATAGATCAGTTCCACCGGAACCGAGCACGGGTTGAACTCTCCATCAAAGATCTCAAAGAGGGAGCCGGACTCGAACACATCCCCTCGGGTAAGTTCGATGCCAACAGTGCCTGGCTCTCCCATGCCATCCTTGCCCATAACCTGATGCGTCAGGTGAGCTACCTTGGTGAGATTACTCCGAATGAATCGATGGTCATCGCTCGTAGCTTTCGGAGAAACTTCATCGCTCTGGCGGGACGCCTCGTCAACCGATCGGGCAAGATCACGCTTCGCACCCCGGCTCGTTGGCCATGGGCCAAGAGCTTCATGAGAGCACTCATCACCCTTCGAGCACTCGAACCAGTTCCCATCTAGGGAACCACTCCCGACTCTAAGCGCGGTCACAAGTACTCTCTCCACGCGCTGCCACAAATGAAACACCAAATCAGATCCTTAACCCACTACGTCCCAACTCTGAGTCAGAACCGATCCAGAGCCACGGGTTAGCTCACCGACACAACATCACAGCCTCAGGGCCACCGCCTCACCCCGAGACCGGGGTGCGTCGGTGGATCCAGGCTCAGACCATCAAGTGCTCTGACGAACAGGTCAACCCCTTTGCGCCAGATGCCACCCCCGAGAAAGAGAAGCTGACCGGGAACTTTCTCGGCATGACCCACGTTGTTCGGATGGACACCCAACGGGACAACGCGGATCTTGGCCGGATCTGCGCCCCCTTGGACCCAACAGGATTTAACAAACTGGGTATAGGCCCATACCTGGTCGACCTGATCAAGTGCATCTACCCAAGCACGAGGCACACCGCCAAACTCCCACGGTTGGATCACAATGAACACCCGGGCTTTGAGCTATGCACAAATTTTGTGTACGGACCACCTCAAAACCGTGGTCGGAACCAGTTTGGGTGCGGTTGATAACCGGATAGACCAAGCGGGTGTGATTCCTACAGCAATGTCCCCAACAAAGCTAGCAGCGGACACCTTGATGTTGGGCAATGAGAGGACGATTTGGGCCCAGCACCCATGGTTTTGGGTGTTGGGCCCAATTGTGCACACCGTGGCCCTGGAGAGCTCCTAAGCGCTACGAGCCCCTTGGCGTAGACCGCGAACGAAGACAACACCAGAAATGACCTCTGCGATGCGCTCGTAGCCGGTGATGCGTCGGGAAGGACTTTTCGGCCTCCATGCCGAGCTGGTAGAGCATCGAGAGGGCAGACTCACGAGAGAAGGCACCTTTGACCTTGATGCCTTCGATGACGGACCATCGAGAAGGTCGACTCGATGGGGTTGGTCGTACGAAGGTGTGACCAATGTTCGGCTGGAAAGTCGTAGAAGGCCAAGAGGGCATCGGTATCCTTTGTCAGGCAATGGACGGCCTTTGGGTACTTGGCCCCGTACTTGGTCTCAAACGTGGTGATAGCCCGCTTGGCATCCTTTCTGTTCGCAGATTTGGAAGATCTCGCGGATATCCTCTTTAGCCTTGCAAGTGAACAGATTTGGGCATGTAGTCGGAAGATGTTGCCCGTCTTGTGGAACCAGCACCGCTGGTGCTTGGTGTTGGGGCAGATCTGTGCGAGTGCCGCCCAGAAACCGAGGGCTCCATCCCCAACGGCGAGTAAGGGTTCGTTCATTCCTCTGCTCTTTAGATCAATGAGGACCTCTCGCCAGGATTGAGTGGACTCCCTCACGCCGTCTTCTGCGGCCAGGAGGTGTTTCTTGCCCTGATCATCGACTCCGATGATAACGAGCACACAGAGCTTTCCGGTTATCCCCCCTGATCTCTTGGTAGATGCCATCGGCGTAGATGTAGGAGTAGGTATCTCCAGAGAGATCACGCTTCTTGGCATTCGTCGAACTTGGCCTTCCACTCGACCTTCAGGGACGAGACAACCCTTGGTGTCAACTTCTTGGCCCCCTCGCCAAGGACGACCTCAAGAACCTGGGCCATATCGCGCTCTGAGATTCCCTTCAGGTAGGCATAGGCCGCGAGGGCATCGATTGACTTGGAACGTCGCAGATACGGAGGAATAAGTTTGGAAGAGAAGTTGATCGACCCATTGCCATCTGAAGAGCGGATTCTCGGTACCTCAACCTCGATGTCGCCGACTGCGGTCGTGACCGATCTCTCCGGTAGGTAACCATTGCGCACAACGTCCCTACCTGCGCTTTTGAGCTCTTCGATGACTTGAGTCACCTCGAGTTCGAGAGCAGTAGCATTTCAGGTGCCGAGCATGCACGCGCAACAACTCGGTTACGGCATCAGTTACAACGAAGGTGGGCTTGTCCGAAAAGTCAGGGGTTATCATGGTCATGGGATTTCCTTTCTGATTGTTGTTTTTTTCTTACTGACATTTCAGTAGGAAATCCCACCCAACCAGGTCACTCACCCCAAACTTTTTCCTCCGCGCTCATCCGTGGGCCATACACAAGTTTTGTTCATACCTCCCGGGCTTTCGGTCGATCCCATATGGGTGGCCAGAACTGACGGATACAGACGTCATGCTCTCCCACCGATCTTAAGGGAAAAGGCGCAATGCCTAACTGCATGCAGCTAGCGTCAAAGCCGTCCTCATCTGCATCAAACGGGCAAAATTGAACCCGGTGTCCACGCGCTCGTAGTTCGTTAGCAAGGTTCAGGTTGACGATGCCATAGCTATTGTCGAAGCGAGTGTTTCCTTCAAAGACAATCTCCATGGGTTGATCCTTTCCTGCGTCACATCGCATGGTGTTCTAAGGTGTATCGGATCCCTCCCGATGGTCTTGAGACATCCAGGTAGAGGGCAACTTTGCATCTATTCGAAAAAAGAGCTCAAGATAACAGAGAGTAGGGACGATGACTCCTAGGACACCAGGCTGATACTGGTGTTCCGTAGGCAACTACGTGGGAATTCAAGGAGGATTCATGTCCCTATCGGTTAACACCAACATCTCTGCCATCGAGGCGTACAATAACTTGAACGCCACGAACAACGCGATGCAGACCTCAATCAACCAGTTGTCGTCGGGCCTCAAGATCCAGAACGCTTCTCAAGGAGCAGCGGACTATGTGATCTCACAGGGACTCCAGACGCAGGCGAATGGCTTGGGTGTTGCAATCAACAACGGCCAAGATGCTGTCTCGGTGCTTCAGATCGCTACCGGCGCAATGAACCAGCAGATCTCGATTCTGCAAACCATGAACCAGCTCGCTACCCAGGCCGCCAACGCTGGTGCAAACAACACTACGTCTAACAACGCCGATCAGCAAGAGTTTACTGCGCTGCAAAGCCAGCTTGACCAGATCGCGAACTCGACTCAGTTTGGCTCGACTCAGTTGCTCGATGGAAGCTACACTGGGCAGTCGTTCCAGATCGGCGCCTATGCGTCCACGGTCGATCAGGTCGTGGTGAGCATCGGCAATCTCGGCTCGGCATCGCTAGGTGTTTCTGGCTCGTCCATCTCGACGGCGTCGGCGGCGTTCTCTGCAATGGCCTCGGTTCAGGCAGCTATCACCCAGGTCGCCTCTGCTGAGGCTGCGATCGGCGCAACGCAGAACCAGATCCAAGACATCATCTCCAACGACACGGTTGCCCAGCAAAACGTGACGTCGGCAAACTCGACACTCGTTGACACCAACATGGCTAAGGCGATGACGAACTTCTCGTCTCAGCAGGTGTTAATGCAGGCCGGTGTCGCGATGTTGTCTCAGGCACAAGCGTTACCGCAGCTGATTCTCAAGCTTCTTCCCTAGTCCTTTCTTACTCTCAAAATGGGCCGTGGGTACTCATCCGCGGCCCATTTTGGGTAGTACTCATCGCCGCTAGCACCGGCAAGATATTGCAAGAGAACATAAGAGACATCAAGGAGGTTGCATGTCTTCGATCTCACCAACAACTGGAACGAACACCACCACGGGAACGGGCTCTACCACCTCGTCGGGCTCGACCACCTCGTCGGACACCACGAGCCCATACGCCCCTCCTATCCAGTTCAACGGCGTCATCTCTGGTCTCAACACCAGTTCCATCATCAGCGCACTGATGCAAGCCTACGAGCAGCCCCAAGTTGACATCCAGAACCAGATCACCTCTCTTAACAACAACCTCAACGACTACCAGCAGCTCTCATCAGACTTTCTCAACCTCCAGAATGCGGCCAACAACCTAAACTCACCCTCTGATTGGCAAGTAACCTCGGCCACCACCTCTGATCCCAGTGTGGCGACCGCAACCACCACTTCGGGAGCCACCCCATCGACGATCAGCTTCAACGTCGATCAGCTTGCCCAAGGCAACGTTCTCGCCGGAGCGAATACGGTCAGTTCACTTTCGTCCACCGTCGCCTCCGGTAACTTCCTTCTTTCTTCGAGTGCCACAGGCTTTGGCGTCAGCTCCCTCGCTGGCAGCGGTCTCGCCGTTGGCAACCACTCCTTTAACGTCACCCAAGCTCTCACCGGGGGCACGGCAACCGGTTCAACCGCGCTAGCTAGTTCGGTCACGATCGGCTCGTCCAATGATACGATCGATGCGACCGTCAACGGAACAGCCGAGAGCTTTACGATCGCCAGCGGCACCTACACCCAGTCTCAACTTGCCCAGGCCGTGAGCGCCGCGACGAGCGGATCAGGCACTCCCCTTCTCAATGCCCAGGTCAACACACGCGGACAACTTGAGGTTGGCACGTCACTTCTAGGCAGTTCGGCCTCGCTCCAAATCACCGGAGGCTCTGCCCTATCCTCCCTGGGACTTAACACCCAGTCAACAGCTTCGGTTGGAACCGCAGGGTCAATCACGCTCGACGGGACCGCTACGGCCATCAACAATGTCCAGTCCGGCTCCACCGCCTCACTCACCGACGGTACTGGTGGAACGGTAACGATGGGAATCGGCACCTTCGGGATAGCCAAGGGCAGCTTTAGCGCCTCAGAGATCTCGGCAGGTAGCGGCAGTTTGAGCTCGGTAGTCTCAAACATCAACGCAGCCAACACTGGTGTAACCGCATCGGCGGTTCAGGTTGGCACGAACGCCTACGTTCTACAACTCTCGTCAAACTCAACCGGAACCGACGGCAACATCACCGTCGAGACATCGCCGTTCTCGGCTTCGGTGGGGGGCTTCAACACGGTGACCGCCGGTCAGAATGCCCTCATCAGCGTCGGTGGCTCGGGGGGCTACGAACTTTCCTCGCAAACCAACACCGTATCTGGTGTATTGCCGGGCGTCAACATCAACCTCGTGTCTGCACAGGCCCCAGGCTCATCTCCCATCACACTGTCGGTCACACCCGACGGAACCAAAATGGCGACCCAAGTTCAGGCGCTCGTCACTGCGGCCAACACCGCGCTCTCTGACATCAACAAGTATGCCGGTTATAATAACGGCAAGGGTGGCCCGCTGATGGGTAACGCTGACCTAAATGCTCTGACGTCTCAAATACTAGGTGTGATAGCCAACGCCGTAGGAGCCAACGGCACAACGGCAGCCAATGCAGGTATCACACTCAACAAGAACGGCTCGATCGATTTCAACGCGACCACCTTTGCCAATGCCTACGATGCCAACCCATCCCAGGTGGCATCCGTCTTCACCCAGGGCGGCACCCTGAATGCCACCTCAAACGCCTACTCTGGATCGGTCACATTAAGCTATGCCGGTAACGCCACCCAGCCTGGTAGCTACAATATCGTCGTATCACACTCAGCCACCCAGGCCGTCGATACCGGCAGTGTTGTCGCTAGCGGTGCGGTCGGCAGCGCCGAGACGCTGTCCTTCACCTCTGGTGGGGCCACCGCGACGTATTCGGCTAGCGCAGGCGAGTCCCTCTCGAGCATCGCCGCAGGCATTAACGCATCGTTTGCCTCAGCAGGTCTTGGACTCGCGGCAACGGTCAACACGACCTCATCTGGCTCCCAACTCGTGATTTCGTCACAGAACTACGGCTCATCCCAGAGCTTTACGGTAGCCACCAGCGGTACTACCGGTCAACTGGGTCTCACAGCGAACGGCACCACCTATACCGGAACCGACGTCGCCGGGACCATCGACGGTGTCGCCGCCACCGGAAGTGGACAGTTCCTGACCGCCCCACTCGACAACCCGACGCTGGCGGGCATCTCGCTTCAAGTCACCGCTACCGGCATCACCAGTGCGACCGATCTCGGCAACTTTAACTACACGGCAGGTATCGCCGGCGGGATGGGCACCACCGGGTACGGTGCGTCTGACCCGATCACCGGTTCCCTCTCAAGCACAATATCGAGTATCAACCAGCAGATATCGAGCTTGCAGCAACAGTACAACAGCTACACGCCGATGATCCAAAATGAGCAACAGATGCTCCAGCAAGAGTTTAACAACATGGAAGCCCAGTTGGGAACGCTAAAGAATCAAGGTAGCTACCTGTCTGGCGAAATAGCCCAGCTCCCGACCGGCGGGTAATAACCAGTAGGTCAACCGATGCACCAAAGTGAGCTTTAGCGATATCTCACGCCAATGCACCCCTTGCGGGGTTCCATTGCATCACACACTCGCGCCGTCGGGTTACCTTTCACGTAGTGGAGGAGAGTACTGGATGACCCTTTGCACTTGGGCCTTTTCCCCATATACACGATCATTATCGACCATCTACACAGACACTGTGCGCAACCTTCTTGGCTTGGTTCGCAGCCAACGTTAACAGGACAACCAAGCGCAAAGCGACACAGGCATCCACGTTATGTCTCCCAAAAGATCATTCGCCTCCGATGGATCAACGACAACCAATCGGCGGGCTTATGCATCGAGGGCTGCCTGGACCTAATCGGCACTCAACCTGTCGAGGTGCGCGACGAGCATGGTAGTGATGCTTAGGTCTTTTAAGAAATTAATGAACTTCTTACGATGCCCATTGCGAGCCGAGCCGACCTAGTTGACCACTTGGCGGATCGAATATCGGTTGCCCATTGCCCAAGTCAACACACGCACAACTTGACGGTCAATGTCAGCCTTCTGGTCCTGTAGGGACGCACGGGTGCAGATCACAGTCCAGCCAGATTGCCTGTTGGATGAAGCAGAGTCAATCTCCCGCCAATATCACCCCGCCCAGTCTAGGGACTGGCAGCGGTGGAGTTCCGGCTCTCAACCCGCGATATGCAGCCTCAGGGTGTATGCCTTAGCCAAGTGCCCACTCTTTCGAGTTCAATAGAACTTATTATGGTCAATTGCTATGATAACTGTCGGCAATCCCCTGTAGACACAAGGAGCACAAACTCGAACGCTAGGGGGTGGCGTTATCGCCAACATGTCACAGACGCCGCCTTTTGCCTCGACTCGCCTGCAGTTCGTCATCGACCAGCTCGGCGGACGAGGCGATGGTCAAAGCGCAACGAGGGAGGGGTGCAAATAACCCTAAGAAGTGCGTCGTGAGTTAAAGAATGCCCAAGCGATCGTCGCTCTCCTGTATGACAGGATCGTCACCACCGTTTGCGGTGCAGCGGCTGCTGTCTACTATCCGTTCTCAATCGGCCTATTACTGCAGCCAAACCTTAAAATCATCGGTCGTCACGCAACGAAGCCGTCGATGCGTTATCATCACCCATGCGAGTGTGGCGAGACGCCTGACAACTCGTGGAGCAAGGGAATGACCTCGCTAGTATCAGCGCCTAACGCCCGGGCAACTTTTCTTGACGCTTACCTTGACGATCTTGTTCCGAGCCCTTGGCATGGAAGAGCTGCGACGACAACCTTGGATGTTCCAAGACTTTCTACTCGCCTCTCAAGCACTTGTGGCCTGCACGGCAAGCTTGTGTCCGTGAATCAAAGAGGTAGCCAATGTGCTGTAGGCTCGCATAGGCGCGATCACAACTGCGCTGCGCTCTTCACGCATAAAGGATCCAGAACGGGTCGCCCTCACCGACGTGTTGGGATAAGAAGCCATACAATCGCCCATAACATGTGGCGGCAATGCAACGCTACCTGCCGGCAGGAACAAGCCCATGCTGTGCAAGGGCGTGATCCCAATAGACCTGGCTCTCCTGTGGGAGGTGGCGAGCCACCAAGGATCCTGCGGCCAGAATCGTCCGGTCGTCGGGGTGCAAGGCGTGCATCTCCACTAAGACGGCATCGGCAACGACTGGATCCATCTGGAGAAGTTGGGCGATGATAAGAGGCTTCTTGTCCTCGGGTAACACGTCGAGCAGTTCGACGATCGGTACGTCACCGCGTTCCATAAAGTCAAGCAGTTCACCCAAATGCACGTCCATGACGCCACGTGAAATACCTTCGATCACCACCCGGGCAGCTTCGGCTGGGCGTTCCAACTTGATCAGTGCCCGTGCCTTCATTCCAATTAACCCGTCAGACTGGACCGTGAATCCATCGCGATCTGCCACGACGCGAGTGACTTGGCTGGCGTATTCGAGAGCATCAGCCCATTGACCCTGATCGAAGGCCACCATCGCCCGATCATTCGCAGCGAACTCAGGGGCGAAGTCCATCGACTCGTATCGGTCGATGACGTCTAGAGCTTCCCCAAAGCGCCCGACGATTCGCAACCATGAACCCAACGCCAACGTCGCGATACGTTCCATGGCAGGGGAGTTCCCTGTTAAGACCTTGTTTTCGATAAGCTCTATAGCCTCATCGTATCGGGCCGCCATCGTGAGTGATCGTGCTTCATGTAGTGCTATCTCTTCTGGGGACCCCGCCGAGTCGTTGTGTCCCGCAATATGGATGTTGCGCTCGGCTTTGTTCTTGGCGGTCATGGTCGCATTGAGATAGCCGAGGTGCTCCAGGTAGATTCCGTCAGCTTGTGCTGCAAAGCATGTCCGACGATTATCACGATACCACACCGTCTCATGAAGAGCTCCTCGCCAATAACAGTCTTTGCGACGGAAGAGTCGATTCGCATGGTGCTGGGTAGTCGTCAGTCCCGCCCCTGTCGCGTTATCAATGCGCACCGAATACGACTCAAAGGGCGCATAGGGGTCTTCGAGCCACAGCCTCATTGCTTCACTGTTCCCACGCACACGCTCATCAGCATCGATCCACAACACCCAGAGGCCGTGAGCGTAGTTCAGGGTCTGATTCCTTGCCCAGGCGAAGTCATCTCGCCACTCGCCTTCAATGACGGTCGCACCGCGCGCGCTCGCGATTTCGACCGTACTGTCACTTGAGCCAGTGTCGTAGACGATGATCTCGTCCGCGAGCCCACGGACCGAGTCCAGAGCGTCTCCCAACATCACCTCTTCATCTTTTACGATCATGCAAAGTGATACCAACGGCGACTGAGGCTTGGCACCAGGAATAAGACGCTGCTTGACCTCGGACGAGAAGACCGCAGCACCCTGGGCCAGCAAGAGAGGGCGTGAGCGATAGAGTCGCGTGAACACCTCGCTTGAGGTGGTTACATCACTTTCGCCAAGCGCGTCAAGAACCCATTCACTTGGCGCACACGCCACAAGATCGGTAGCATAATGGATCGGTTGCACGACACCATGAAATACCTTGCGCATCTCATTGGTGTAGATCACCTGGTCGCATACTGCCTGCACTTTTTGGTTTGTCTCCAACATAGTGCGCTGGGGACCATGTACGTTTGGACTTACAGGGACTACAATGGCATCTTGTTGTCCCCGTACCGCGACACAGAGTTCGTCCGTCCAGCCACCGGCCACCGATGTGGTTGGCGAGAGGACGATGGCATGCGTTGCCCTCGCGATCCGCTCCCTGTCTCTGGGATCGAGAGACTGACCCTCAACGAGACAGACGACAGGAAAAGTCGAAGGGGTCACAGTAGCGAGGTAACGCTTGGTTCGCCGACGGGCCTCTTCGTTTGCCAGCAATGCGACAATCGTTATAGTTGGTTGTGACACGACTCACTTCCCCTTCGATTCAACAACATTCTCATAGCTTCGTCGCGGTACCGATCCGACTTGACTTGGAATCATTCAGGTCGTCGAACAGCCGTCCCCGATGCGCCGGTGAAGGGCATCCGAGCCACCTGCGATATGAAGAGATCAACCAGAACGAACAATCACGCTTCCGACGGTTAGCCCACGAATGTGAGCAGCCAAGCAAGCCTATGGACGCTAGTGTTTAGTCATCATTCTCAAATCAACCGGTGGTATCCTTCATCCAGCTGCCTTCCCATACTCACCAAGATTTAGCTCTCCCATAATCGCACAGAGTTGATCTTTTGCCAACCATCCAACCAGGCTCTCAGCCACTCAGGTCCAATAGATATTGGGGATTAGTCAATGCCGGCTCGACATATCTACGCGCATGATATTTTAAGTGACGCTATCCCTGACTGGTCGTGCTCTTACTGCTTGGCGCAACGAAACCAACCTCATCGAGTGCGCCACTACCCCACTTATCACGGAACCTTCTCTGGTCCTCGTCGATAACGTGGTCGATCCACTGACGTAGGTGAGGAGATGTTGTGTTGACCGTCACGGATAACTCGTGCCGAATATAGCTACTCTCTACCATGACTGGCGGCTTACCTCTACGTACCAAACGCAGATACAAATCAGAATCCTGGAACCAGATCTTAAATGCCGGTTCGAATAGATCAGATTCCGAATACGCATACTCAGACATCGAGGCACGATCCAACACAAAGCACCATGCAGCAAAGTCCGTGCGCATGTGACCTAGTGTCGTTGGGAATACGACCCAGGCACCAGCCTGCATGGCGTCTTTCAATGGATACCACCATCCGTGAGTGACTTCTACATCGTCATTGATAATCGCAACATACCGCGCGGAACACGCCCGAACACCACTATTTACAGGCCCAGTAAATCCTTGAGGACTCTTGCCATTATCTGCTACAATAAGTTCGAAGGGGACATCGGTATGCTCATAGAGCGATCGTCGTAATCGCTGGAATCGATCTGAGGACGCATCCAAGGTAGGAACAACGATACTCAACTCTAGGTCGAGTCCAGGCTCGAGCACCGGGGCGTCCCCAGGGGCAATCCCTCGCCAGACACCATCCTCGTCACCCAACGACTGGGGGGCCTTGCTGTCGATCAATGCAACTGCCAGGCTTACCAACGTCTCACGCGAGGTGTTCAGCGACAACGCTCGTTGGTCAATGACCCTTGCACCCTCACCCAGACAGACAACGAGGATGTCATCGTGACCCGGCGAGCGCGCCCTATTGGGTCTTGAGGCAGGGAGTCTCAACATCGCCACACCTTGAGTGATTGCGCGACCAAGGGCAAACTCCATGCAAGCTTGATAGTCCACACACGTCAACGGCATGACCAACACCAGCATCTCGCTGCAATCCGACGGCATGCCGACAAGGTCAACCAACGCTGATTGAGCGTCGCCGACAGTACGAGATGGTTCCAGCCAACACTCAAATGATTTGCTGGAAGCCATCGCGTCCCAGTACTGACCTCCGATGTCGTCGACTGCGAGCCCTCGTACTGAGTGCAATCGTTCTTTGTAAGTCAGCAAAACTCCTGCGAGAGCCATAACATCCGCGGGCTCCGCCGTTTTATCGCAGAGCACCACCACATCGAGCTTCATATACACTCTTCGGCGGACCCGCAGGGTTCTTGAATCGGCTGACCCCGATGAGCACCATCTCCCTCAGATGATGGGCCTTCTCGGCTGACCGCTAGTGCTCCACCCTGAGGAGTAAGGCATCACCTTGACCACCACCGCCACAAAGGGCAGCAGCGCCCAGGCCACCACCACGCTCAACGAGCTCAGTGACGAGCGTGAGCGCGAGGCGAGCACCAGAGGCCCCAATTGGGTGACCCAATGCGATCGCACCGCCATTAACATTCACGATGTCTTCACTGATGCCGAGATGGTCCATGGAGGCGATGGCAACCGCCGCGAAGGCTTCGTTAATTTCAAAGAGATCGATGTCGCCAACCGACATTCCAGCACGTCCCAACGCATCATTGATCGCATTCGATGGCTGATGGAGCAAGGACGTATCCGGGCCAGCAACCTGTCCATAGCCAACGATCTCCGCAAGTGGAGTCAGGCCCAACGACCGTGCCTTGTCCTCCGACATAATCACCAGCGCGGCTGCCCCATCACTGATCTGGGATGCATTGCCAGCGGTGATAGTACCACCTTGATCGAACGCTGGACGAAGTTTTCCAAGCGACTCCATCGATGTCTCTGGGCGAACACCCTCGTCGGTCTCGACGAGCAGGTCTTCCCCACGACGTTGGGGGACAGCAACGGGGGCGATCTCCTTGGCCATCCGCCCATTCTTGATGGCCTTGGCCGCGCGCTCATGCGAGAGCATCGAGAAGTGATCCTGGCGCTCCCTGGAGATCGGCGCGACGTCGAGATAGTGTTCAGTTGCAAGCCCCATGGCCATCTTGTCAAAGGCGCAGAAGAGCCCGTCATAGAGCATCGCGTCGATTAGTTGGACATCACCCATGCGAAAGCCATTGCGAGCCCCAGGAAGGAAGTACGGCGCCTGCGTCATCGACTCCATGCCACCAGCAACCACGATGTCGGCCTCACCAGCTCGGATCATCAGATCAGCTAGGTGGATGCTGTTGAGTCCGGACAGGCAGACCTTGTTGACGGTGGTGGAGGGAACTGACATCGGAATGCCTGCGCCAACGGCTGCCTGGCGAGCCGTGATCTGACCCTGACCAGCCTGGAGTACATGCCCCATAAACACGTACTCAACAACCTCTGGGGCGAGTCCTGCTCGCTTGAGTGCCTCCTTGATCGCGGTCGATCCAAGGTGCATAGCCGTCAAGGAACCCAGACTCCCAGAGAGCTTACCGATCGGGGTACGGGCCCCGGATACGATCACAGATTTCGCCATGTTACGTCCTTTCCTCTCAGCACCAGTATAGGAGCCAGGCAGAAGGGACCAGAAATTGAAGCTCTGGTGATGTTGACCACTCGGCTGACAGCAAATATCGGAAGCCAACTGGTAGCATACCCCCATGACAACCGAGCTCATCGATGCCATCAACGCCAACGCCACCGGAGAGGAGCTGGCCCAGCTGCCCCTACCCACCGACTACCGGGCGGCCTTTCTCCGCAAAGAAGAGACCAACATCTTTGACGGCGTACCCTCGGCCGAACGAGACCCATCACGCTCACTCCACGTGGACATGGTCCCGATGCCCGAGCTCGCCCCTGACGAGGCGGTGATCGCGGTCATGGCCTCGTCGATCAACTACAACACCGTGTGGTCGTCTCTGTTTGAACCGGTACCCACCTTCGACTTTCTCAAACGAATGGGACGATCGCATAACCTCTGGAACCGACGCCACGATCTTGACTATCATGTGCTCGGCTCCGATGCCTCCGGTATCATCGTCCGAGTTGGATCAGCGGTGCGGAGCTGGAATGTCGGCGACCGGGTGACGATCCACTGCAACTACGTAGACGATCAGGATCCCTCGTCCCATGATGATTCCATGCTGGCCGCCGAGCAGCGCATCTGGGGCTTTGAGACCAACTTTGGGGGACTCGCCGACTTCGCCATCGTCAAGGCGAACCAACTCATGCCCAAGCCAGCCCACCTCACCTGGGAGGAGGCGGCGATCAATCCCTTGTGTAACTCGACATCCTATCGCATGATCGTCTCGAAGAATGGGGCCCACATGACCCAGGGACAGGTGGTGCTCATCTGGGGGGCCACGGGAGGCATCGGCAGTTACGCCGTTCAGTACGTATTAAACGGTGGAGGTATCCCCGTGGGCGTCGTCTCATCGCCGAGGAAGGCCCAGCTGCTGCGCGAGATGGGCTGTGAGTACATCATCGACCGATCTGCCAACGGCTATCGGTTCTGGAAGGACGAGAACACCCAAGATGAGACCGAGTGGCGTCGATTCGGCACCGACATCAGAGCACTCGTCGGCGAGGACCCCGACATCGTCTTCGAGCACCCAGGACGTGAAACGATGGGGGCTTCGGTCTACGTCGCTAAGCGCGGTGGTCTGATCATGACCTGTGCTGCGACCTCGGGCTATCGCATCGAATACGACAATCGCCACCTCTGGATGAAACTCAAGTCCATCAAGGCAAGCCACTTCGCCAACTACCGTGAGGCCTATGAGGCCAACAAACTCATCGCCAAGGGGATGGTCCAGCCCGTGCTCTCGGCGACCTACGATCTTGTGAACGTCGGCGAGGCGGTAAATGTGGTCCGGGCCAACCTCCACGAGGGAAAGGTCGGGATCCGCTGCCTCAGCCCCGCTGATGGTCTCGGTATCAGCGACCCAGACTTTCGTGCTCGGGTTGGAGAGGACAAGATCACGCTGTTCGAGCGATTCGCCCACAGCAAGCAAATGGAGGGTTGATGAATACCACCGAGATCGACCATATCGCGATCGCCGTCATCGATCTCGATGCCGCGATCGAGCACTATGAGAAGCTAGGCGCAAAGCTGGTTCATCGAGAGCGCGTGACATCGGACGGGATCGATGAGGTACTGCTTCAGATAGCAGACTCCTATATCCAGCTGGTCTCACCCTTTAGCGAGTCCTCCACCGTCGCACGGTTTCTCAACCGACGGGGGGAAGGGCTGCACCATCTGGGTCTTCGTGTGCCAGATTGCGCCGAAGCCCTTCGCGAGCTAGCACAACAGGGATTCGAGCTCCTCGATGCCGAGCCTCGTCCGGGTTCACGGGGTACGCTTGTGGCCTTCGTCCACCCTCACAGTGCCAACGGCACCCTGATCGAGTTGGTCCAGGAGGGGCCAACTCAAACGAAGGTCAACCCCAGTCAGCCTTAGCAGCTGCTAGAGGCGATAACGGCCGTCAAGGGCCCTCGAGAGGGTTACCTCATCGACGTAGTCGAGGTCACCACCGACAGGCACCCCAGTAGCCAGCCGTGACACGTTGACACCCGCGGGTGCGATGAGCTTTGCGAGGTACGTTGCCGTCGCCTCACCCTCAATAGTCGAGGAGGTGGCGAGGATAACCTCTTTCACGGTGCTGTCTCGCAATCGGTTGAGCAGCTCGCCCAGGTGCAATTGCTCTGGGCCAACCCCGTCCATCGGGCTGATGACCCCGCCGAGCACATGGTACAGGCCACGAAACGAAAGGCCTCGTTCAAAGGCGAGGACGTCCCGTGGCTCCTCCACCACACAGATCACCGAGCGGTCTCGACTGGCGTTGGCACAGACGCTGCAAAGATCCTCTTCACTCAGTGAAAAACATTCACGACAACGCTTGGTGTTGACGGCAGCTGCCAGCAACGCATCGGCCAACCGCTGGGCGTCTTGGGGGCCACGCTTGACCATGAACAGCGCGATCCGCTGTGCTGATTTGGGTCCAATACCGGGAAGCCGTGAGAGCTCATCCATCAATTTGGCCAATGACGCAGGGTACATGGCCTAGAGTTCTCCTTGGATCAACTTAGCCCCAGGAAAGACATCGGTGACGTTGGCGACGATCGCATCCTCGCTGAAGCGCTGGGTTGACTGAGGTGGCGTCGACACATCGTCAGGCTCAATCAGCATCTCCTCGGGTTCTTCAACCTCCGGGGCCTCGGTCGGCCCGGCGTCGTCAGTCTCACTCTCGAGTAGCATCCGCACCTTGATATTCGCGCCGTACAACTGACGCATAGTGGCAACGATGTCGTCAACGTATGGCTCCAACTTTTTCCGTCGGGTCTCGTGATCGAGCACAATGCCGATCTCACCCGCGTCGATGACCACAAGCCTTGTATCGCGGATCCAAGTACGAAGGCTGCGCTGATCGAAGGCGAGGACGAACCGATCAAGCCACTGTGCCTGGATCAACGATCGTAGGTGTTCGGTGGCTGCGCGGTCAAGTTTGTCACCCGTTGCGTCACGACGCGCGGTTGCACCACCAGCCGACGGTTCTGAGCCCAGGGGATGATCGACATCGGCCTCTCGGAGAGCATCATGCTCGCGGTGCCGGGTAGGGGCCGATGACGATGTCGTCGTGGTGCTAGGTTGTGACTTCGGACCCGACGGTGTCTGATCGACGGAGCTCGACGTCTCGTCGTCGGTGATGCTGGTGACTCGCGCATCGTCGCTCTGATGACGGGAATCCATTTGCGCCGAGGATGCTTGCCACGAGGGAACGGGGTCGGCTTCGATAGCTGATGTCTCATCCCGTGACCCATCCGAGGCTTCGGCACCACCATCGTGATCGACTTTCACGGTATCAGGAGCTGTCTCAGCGATCTGCGTGGCATCGGTTGTGTCCCGTGCATTCGATGTCATCTCAGATGTTATCTCCGCATTGGGTGTGCCTTCGATAGCCCGTGTTGTCTGGCCACCACCGACTGCTGGCGCTGGGGTTGTGGGCATCATCGGCGGTGAAGTGACCGGCTGAACCGATAGCGACCGATCATCAGGCACTGGCGGAGCCTCGCCAAGGCCACCACGGGTTGAAGGTCGGCCGATGGCACCACGTAGTCGCTGGAGGTCGGCCTTCGATGATCGGGGTGTTGGCGCGTCTTCACGCTTTGGTTGCGCGGTTGTGTCTCGCTCAGGTATCGTCGCAGCCCGAACAGGCGTCGCGAGACCATTCGCATCACCGCGCAGAGACGCCTCAAGTTTTCGAACACGTTCCTCGAGGTCGTCGCTCATGCCCGCATCGGCGATGAGTTGTACCAGGACGGCCTCGAGCACGACACCTGGATCCAGAGCATCGCGCACACCGACACTGAGGCGTCCAAGCGTCTCCATGGCCTTTGTGATTCGTGCAAGCGGGTAGGGACCCCCCTGCCCTCGCAGGTTCGCGAGAAACTGGTCCTTCAACCGAACCAGGATTTCAGAGACTACCCAAAGCGGATCGTTGCCTGCACCAAGCAGGTCCTCAACCGCCAGAACCGTTGACCGCGCGTCAAGCTCGAGAAGGCTAGCAACCGCATGCTCGATCGAGGAGTCGACCTCAGGGATCACCTGGTCGAGGGCGAGGACCTGCTCGAGTACCGAAAGGGTGTCCCGGGCCGATCCACGTCCTCGACGCAACACCCATTGTCGCGTCGCAGCGCTCAGTTCGACACCGGTACGAGCAGCGATGTCATCGACGACCTCACCAGCGGTAGAGGCATCGAGGAGATGGAACTCAAAGTGCTGCGTCCTCGAGACCACGGTCTGCAGGACCTTTTGGGGATTCGTTGTTGCCAGGATAAAGATGACGTGTGGTGGAGGCTCCTCGAGTGTCTTGAGCAACGCGTTCGACGCCGCCGTTGAGAGCATGTGAACCTCGTCGATGATGTAGACCTTCCAGCGCCCGGTTCCCGCCGTCGAAACCGTCTGAATCAGCCATCGCATAGCATCAACACCGGAGTTCGACGCAGCATCAAGCTCCTCAATCTCACCCGACGCACCCGACGCGATCGCGACGCACGACCCGCACGTCAGGCATGGCTCGCCGTCAACCGGATGCTCGCAATTGAGAGCTTTGGCCAGTATTCTCGCCGTTGACGTTTTGCCCGTCCCACGCGGGCCCGAGAAGAGGTAGGCATGGCCGACCGTGTCAGAGGCGACCGCAGCCCTGAGCGCCCTCGTCACATGGTCCTGGCCGAGCACCTCGGAGAAGCGCTGGGGTCGAAACCTCCGATACAAGGACTGGTAATTGGCGGGCACGAGGTAATCCTAATGTCATGGGCCCGATGCAAACGCCCGCCAGAGACGAGCCGTGTCCATCACGGAAGTCAGGCGACCCACGGTACCCGAGATACCTTGCTGAGGGCTGCTGCCTTCCGGCCCTGACCCGGTTCACGAGGTCCCGCCACGTGGGGCCCGACCTCCGTGATGGACACGGCCCTTGGAAACTATAAGCTAGTGTAGCACGCTTGGAGCCTCAGGGCTCTGGGGTCTGGAGGGGTGCGAGAGCGGCCGAATCGGCGCGATTGGAAGTCGCGTGTGGGGCAACTCACCGTGGGTTCGAATCCCACCTCCTCCGCTCCGAGGCCAAGGGGTCGACTACGACCCCTTGGCCAGCAAGCTCTGGCCAATTAGCACTAGCCATTGAGCTCCTTACATACTCGCAGTCTCACCGGTAGGTTGGGCCCACGCTCGGTTGAGCATGCCAGCAACGCTCGTCACCACGAACCCACTAGTGCGCCAAGGCGCACTGCCCCATCCCCGACGTTGACGATGCCGATCACCCAACAGCTCAGATGACCCAGCAGATCAGAGGCTTATTACTTCTCGGTCGTTGCCTCAATGAGGGCGCGGATCTCACCAAGCTGTTGCGGAGAGAGCACATGGTGCTGGGTCGCAACATTGCGCTCCACCTGCGACCGAGACGTTGCGCCAGCAATGACCGAACTCACCACCGGCTCACCGAGCAGATAGGCGAACGCGAGATCGAGCAACTCCATGTCATGGTCTTTGGCATAGCGCTCCAGCTGTTCAACCTGGTCCCATCGCGCCCGCTCGAGTTGCTCAGGGCGCGACGCAAGCCTGGTCCCTTCGAGCGGTGCCTGCCCCCGACGGAACTTACCAGTTAAAAGACCCGAGGCCAGTGGATAGAACGGCAAAATACCAACGCCATACTTGGTGGCTGCTGGAACAAGCTCAGCCTCCACCACACGCTCGAGGACGGAGTAGTGGTTCTGGGCAGAGATAAACCGTTGCGTGCCGATCGAACGCGCGATGAGCTCGGCCTCAACAAGCTGGTATCCAGCAAAGTTCGATGATCCGATGTAGCGGACTTTACCTTGGTGCACCGCATCGGTCAACGCCTCCAGCGTCTCCTCGATCGGCGTGAGCGGATCGGGTTGGTGTAGCTGGTAGAGATCGATGTAGTCGGTCTGGAGGCGGCGCAATGAGGCCTCTAACGCCCGCATCACGTAGCGACGTGACCCGCGCGCGACATTTTTGTCGCCCATATCCATCCCGAACTTGGTGGCTAACACGATATCGTGACGAAAGGGCTTGATGACCTCACCCATGATCTCCTCGGAAGCTCCATTGCCCCCGTAGATGTCGGCCGTGTCGAAGAGGGTGATACCCGCCTCGTAGGCCGCGACGATCACCTCCTTTGAAGGTTCAAACTCAAGCCTGCCCCCGAAGTTATTACAGCCGAGCCCAACCTCTGACACCTGTAACCCTGACTGACCCAACTGACGAAATCTCATGATATCTCCTCGCTTTTGCTTTTGTGTTGTCCCTATGATCCTATTGCTTGCGTTGGCTGCGAGGCTTTGGTTATCATTGTCCGTGCCTAGCCAAGAGGTTGTGTGTCTTGCGTTCATGCACCCGCACGAGGGGCGACGCCTTGACTGATCGAGTGCCTACGTTTGGTTGTCATCGGCCCCAGCGTGCTTGGCTCGATAGAGCGCCATCACCCGATCACGAAGTTCGGTGATTTCGATGCCCAGTCGCTGGCTCACCTTCCTCAGATCCTCGAACTCAGGCTTTGCCCCAACCGATGTGACCTTCACGGTGACTACCTGGCCATCGATCCCAACCTCGACAAAGCCTGGCTCGAGCCGGCGGCGCTGTTGGATACGAAATCTCACACCTGGAGATCCAAGTCGACGCTGCACCAGCTGGGCCATCGCCTCGACATCTTGTGGTTTGGTCAGCATGGTCAAGGCCATCCCAGGACGTGACTTCTTGCCTGTGGCAGCCGTCACGTATGCATCCAACGCTCCTGCCTGCAAACTCTCCTCAATGAACGCACCGACCAATTCGCCACTGACATCATCGAGATAGGTCTCGATCACCCCAACCTGCTCTACCCAGACGTTCGGAGTGCCTGGCGTCTTGGTCATGGGCCCTGGCTCGACAAAGGCAGCATCGGTAGGCGGCGTAGTTGTGGGTTCTACCGCTTTGGGCAGGGTGCCTGCAGAGGAAGAGTCAAGAGAGCGCGAACCGTTGAACCCAAAATCCATGAAAACTCTGTCGTCGCGGGTCCCGCCGCTGCTCTCCGTGTCATCGACAATCATGACTTGACAGACATTGGCCACGTGAGGGCTATCACGCGAACCTGCCCCGTATCCCACACCCTGGATGGCTCCAACGGCATTCGAGTTCACGAGTACCTTGGCAAGCGCGGCAAGAAGGGCAGCTCCTGTCGGCGTCACACTCTCCTCGCCTGGTGCCGCCGTCACAACCAACTGCGTCTGGGCCAATAACGCAGCAACCGCAGGTCCAGGCAAGGGAAGATGGCCATGCGCCATCGACAACGAGCCGAAGTTAACCCCAATCGGCATGATGGCGACACCGTCGAGACGGTTCAGCGCACAAAGATAGGCGACGCCGGCGATATCGACCAGCGTATCGACCGAGGCGAGTTCATGCAGGTGCACAGTACCGCCGTGCACTGCTTGTTCGGCATCACCCAGAAGATCGAGGGCCGCCATGGCGATCTCGACTCCCCTGGGTTCGTCGACGAGCTCACCCACCCACCAACCCAGCTCGTCAAGCGAAAGCGAAGGTGCTTGGTCCCCGAGGGTGACCTCACAATAGGTAGCCCGTACCGACGACCGCGTGACCTCTCGGAACGAGAGGGTGCACCAGCCTTGCGCTGTGAGCGGCGCAAACAGTTCATGGAGCCGGTTACCCGAGTTCGTTGCTTGAACGAGCGCTGCGATCAACATATCGCCGGCCACACCGTTGGCTGGGTTGATCACCAAGGTTCGCATCTGGCCTCAGCGTATCCCGAGGATGCGAAGCGCTGCACAGGCAGCACCGAAACCGTTGTCGATCCCCATGACCATTAGCCCCTGAGCGCACGAGGCAAGCATCGATGCCATTGCCGTCTCACCGCCGCGAGCCACTCCATAGCCGATCGACGTGGGAACGCCAATGACAGGCACCGAAACCATCGAGGCGACCACGGTGGCCAGCGCTCCTTCAAAACCCGCTAACACGATGAAAACCTCGACATCACGAGTCTCATCAAGGGCAACCATCGTCCGTTCGATGGCAGAAACTCCGCAGTCAAGGATAAGGTGCGAATCGACCCCGAGTGCCGTCAACACCGCCCTGGCCTCAAGTGCCATCACACGGTCAGAGGAGCCTCCGGCCAGGATACCGACGCGCTTAGTCGTGTTCATCGCCAGTGGTCGAGCCACCAGGGTCACATAGTCGCTTCCCTCTTCGATGGCAGGAAAGGAAAGCCAAGGCGCGTGCCCTGCAATGAGCTCAAATCGCGTCGGATCGAGCCGGGTCACCAGCACCGGGCCCGAGCCATCAAGCGCGAATTCGATCATCTCGACAAGGGCCGCATCACTCTTGCTCGCAGCATAGATCGCCTCCGGCAACCCAATACGTGCTCTTCGGCCCGCATCAAACCAACCATATTCGCCTCGACGCAGTCGATCACTCGAATTTTCATCCACGATTCGAGCCTACCGGGCATGCCCTGGACGGCTAGTCTCCTCTTATGGATGAATCCACCCCATCGCGCATCTCCTATCTCGGGCCAGCCGGAACCTTCACGGAGGAGGCGTTAATCGACTTTATGGGCCAACGCCCCTACCAAGGCATCGCCCGGGCAACCATCGAAGAAGTCTTGGCCGACGTCGCAACGGGCTCCTGCGAATACGGGTTCGTCCCCATCGAGAACTCGATCGAAGGTACGGTAACACCAACCCTTGACGCGCTCATCTTCCGTTTCCGACTCCAGATCTATGCCGAATTCATTCTGCCAGTGCGCCAGCAACTGATCGCCGCCCAAGGGACGCATCTCGACAAGATCGAAACCGTCTACTCCTATGCCCATGCGCTTGCCCAAGTCGGTCGCTTTCTCCGCGAACGACTACCCAACGCCCAACTTGAGCACACAAACTCCACGGCGGAGGCGGTGCACCTGGTTGCACAAGCCAACTCGACGTCAATCGCTGCGATCGGGCCCAAACGAGCCGCACAACTCTATGGCCTCGACGTCCTCATCGCTGACATCGATGACCACAGCGCCAACTCCACCCGCTTCCTGCTCCTCAACAACGACCGGATCCCTCAGCCAACCGGCAACGACAAAACGAGCCTCGTCTGCTTCCAGGTTGAGGATCGGCCAGGCTCGCTGCTCTCCATCCTCGCCGAGATCGCCTCACGAGGGATTAACTTAACCAAATTGGAGTCTCGACCCACAAAGACCGGCATAGGAATTTACTGCTTTGCTATTGACTTGGCCGGCCACATCGCCCAACCGCGCGTCCAAGAGGTCATCAGCGACCTCAATCGTTACCTCGGTCACGTCAAGTTCCTAGGCTCGTATCCTACCTTCGTCAGCATCGAACAACGACGGGAGCCTACAACGACAACCGACCCATTGATTAACGAACTGCTAGCTCAGATCGAACCACCTGCCACCTCGTAGCCACCAGAGCCGACCAGCCTCACCGTGGCGGCACAGGCTCTAAGATGTTCTCTCACGCGGAGGGATGGCAGAGCGGACGAATGCGAAGCACTTGAAATGCTTTGGGCCAAAAGCCTCGTGGGTTCGAATCCTACTCCCTCCGCCACCTTCTCTCTCGCCACTCCAAACGGGCGCATCCGCGGTTTGCATTGCCTGGCCCCACCCATATTGCAGCGTGTCAAAACTGAACCACAGCATGAAGGGGTCGCGCGAGTTTCCTCGTACAACCCCTTCTTCATGGAGATACTTATTTACTCAATGATTACGGTGCTCCAGGTGCCCCCGGTCCGCCAGGTCCGCCAGGTGCTCCCGGTCCGCCAGGTGTTCCAGGTCCACTCGGTGCTCCCGGTGCTCCCGGTCCGCCAGGTGCTCCCGGTCCACTTGCAACGCCGGTCACCGCTGCAAAGTTATCCAGCAGCTTCGAAAGGTTTGCATACCCCAAACCAGATCCCGGGTTGTAGATCGCCCCAGGAGTGCCGGTGTAGTAATCATTCGTGTTGGTGAACTCGCCAGTAATCGACAGAGGACTCCCGTTGTTTTCACCTGAATAATAGCTAGAACCATACACAGTGTTCGAATCCAACGGATGGAACGGAGAGTGAGTCGACTCGGCGAACGAATAGATGTTCGGGTTCCAGAAGCCAATCCTGTGCCCAAGCGCACTCTCGTAGTCTGCCGTGACGCCGTTGAGCTGTGGCCCAATGAAGCTCGTACCACCGAAGTCAGCAAAGGCTGACCCATACGGCTTTACAAACTGCGGATCATAGGCAACATAGCCAGTCTGAGGATCGGCGTTAAAAGCCACATCCGGGGTCGCCCGGAAACCAGCGTCGATGTTACCGGAACTCAGCGTCGGTGCTGGGTTCAGCGTAAAGTTCGTTGGCAGACTCAAGTTGGTCGGGGGGATCTCCTCATAAGCGGTCGGGTTGATGAACTCATAATCAGAGAAGGTGTCCGCACCGATCCCATTCTGATAGGACGGGTTGCCAAAGAGCACGCTGTAGCCACCACCGGAACCAACAATTTGCCCAGCAGCTGCCGCTTGCTCAGACGTCTGACCCGAAGACAGGTACATCGGCCATAGGTAGTCCCAGCCCCACGTCAGTTGCTTCGGGATCTTGACCTCTTCATACCCGGTGGTCACAACCTTACCTGACTTTTTTGTCTTCGTGATGGGATAGACCTGGCTCCCGGGCAAGGTCGTTCCACCAACCGAGGTGACGTACGGAGAGTCCTCTGGGTTATCAACACCAAGGTTGTACGTCCCAATATCACCTGTCGGATCATAGGCGCCCTGATCGCCCGAGGAGACGAAGTCCGACTGTCCCTGTGCCGCCGACTCCAGGTACGCCTGATTGAAGGCCGCGGCATAACCCGGAGACTCTTCACCAGCGGCAACGGCGTACTGGATCGCCGTCTCTGACTCGCCCCAACTCGCCGACAGCGAACCAGCGATATTTTGACTCGCGCCCTCATAGAAAGCGTCGACAAAGCCGTAGTCGGTGTTCGGGGTTTGATAGACGACGATCTTGGCCTGTGGCGCCATCGATCCCGACTGCTCGACATCGATGGTGGTCTCATCGGATCCGTTGTTGAGACTTACCGCACCTGCGCCACCGTCGACATTGACCAACGTGAGTCGATTGGGCAACACTGCGATATGAGCCACATTCTTCCAGAAGTACTTCGGAACGTTGGGGTTCACACTCGCCAACGTCACAATACCCATCGTCTGTCCCTGACCTTGGTTACCGGCGTTGAGCACCGAGGTGAGGTTATAGTCCTTCTCGAACGCCTGGGGAAGCTGGGAGCTCGGAGCGGTTCCCGTTGGAATCGTCGTGCCGGTCGCCGTCGTAGTTCCTGGCTGTGCCTGCCGCCTACCCGGGATTGAAAGTGACTCGTACGGCGCGTAGTTGGTCAAACCGAGGACAGCCTCGATGTTGCCTGCAAGGTTGGCAGGAAGCTGTGGGTTATTCGGCGTCGCAAAGACTTGTTGTGCCTGTCCCGGGCCTGCCGGAGCACCCGCTGCCCCGGCAGGTGTTACCGCAGACGCTGGGACCTCGTAGTTATTGAACAACACCGACAGGGCGTTCTGGTATTGGGCCGCCGTGCCCTGTGAGGTGACATCAAGCATGTCCGCCATAACTTTAGCATGGATGCCAAACGAATTTAGATAGGCGATGAGCTGTTGAACATACTGTGGCGTCTGACCGTACTGTGAGGCAAACTGGGCCGTCGTCAGATAGGGACCCGTCCAACCCGCGTCAACCTTGTTTTCGAGTGCTGTGATATTCTGGCCTTTAAGAATAAAGGAGACTCGCATTTGGGTCGAGCCTGCCGTTGTGCCTGTCGACGTCGACTTGGCGGCAATCGCTGGTGCCAGCCCACCAGGTACACTCACCTTCGGCGCCGGAGCCTGTGCAGCGGTTAACGACGCTGCCGGCGAGACCATCGCCATCGTCGCTACACTCAGCGCACCCGCCGCTCCGAGCGTGATTGCGTGCCGTACTAATCTCTTTTTCAACGAAACCCCCTTATAGGTAGTCACTCCACCCACGATGTGGACCGAGCAGGCGCCAAACCAACGCCGGACTAACTCTATCAAAACGATCGGCGTTATGTTGGCAGAAACACAAAAACCCGCAATTTTATTTTCTGATGGGTTTCAGTGTCCTCTTCATTGACCCCCTCACTGAGACGCAGAAGGAGCTGAACTGGGTCCGTGTTCGGCTTGCCTCACTGCATGAGGAGTCTGGGGGCCTCGTCAACGCCGACGGTGTAGTGGTAAAAGCTATCGACCGACCCCTCTGCCTTGAGCTCTTCGGCGGCGAGGGCAAGGCGCTTCATCGGGGAGCGAGCGCCGCTCTGATGCGCCAAAAGTGTGACCAGAAAGCCTTCACGACGAAAATGACGTGCCTTGCTCAAGGCCTCGGCGGTCTGATGATCCGGCTCAAAAATAACGGTCAGCCTGCGTGACCCAGTCTCACGCAAGAGACCAAGCTCCTCAACAAGTCCAACGACCCGCTCAAAGCCCAACGAGACACCACAGGCCGGAGCATCGGCGCCAAAGCGAGTCAACAACTGGTCATAGCGTCCCCCACCACCGATGGAGCCTGACCACCGGGGGTGGACAATCTCGTAGACCGTGGAGGTATAGTAACCGATCCCTCGAACAATCAAGGGGTCAAAAATGACCGGAACATCTCGTACCGATGTCCCAACATGTTGTTGAATTGCTCCCAGATTGGCGCTCAACTCCTTGGGGACGCCAAGATCCCCAAGAGCCTTCAGACTGGAGGCATCGCTGAGTTGTCCAAGCACGCCAACCAGCTGGGTCCCACGATCACCCTCGATCCCCTTGGCCTCCAAGTCGGCGATCACCTCGGCCACACTTTGCTTGTCGAGCTTGTCGAGTGCGATCATCGCCGCCATGTGACGATCATCGGGGATCTCGAGCTTATGGAGAATGAACTCAAGGATTCTCCTGTCGTTCAGATGAATCTCAAATCCCTCAAGGCCGATCTTGTGCAATGCCGAGGTGGCAGCGATCAACAGTTGTACCTCAGCGAGATAGCTCGGATCCCCCAGCACATCGATGTCGGTCTGCATGAATTGGCGAAAGCGCCCGCGTTGTGGCCGCTCCGCCCGAAACACTGGGCCGAGTTGCATGGCATAAAACGGTTTGGGAAGCTTTGACTGGTTGATCGAGTAGAAGCGAGCAAGTGGTACGGTGAGATCAAAACGCAGGGCCGCATCAACGAGATCATCCTCAGATCCCCCGAGCGCGGCATCGAGCCGTTCGCCACGTTTTAAGACCTTGAACATCAGCTTCTCATTCTCGCCTGCGCCAGAACTCGTCAACGTCTCCATCGTCTCGACGATGGGGGTCTCAATCTCAAAGAACCCGTGCTGACGGTAGGCATCGCGAATGACCTGCAGTGTGTGCAACCTGACACCAGCTTCACCGGGCAGGATATCTCTCATTCCCCTCATAGGGCGAGGAGCTTGCATAATTACCTCCTACCCCACAAATCCTAAGGCACCTCTGAGCAATCGCGTCCCTTCGCGGTGTTTCATCAGGAATAGAAACCAGCTGACCTTGTTGGGTCATGCGTTGAGATGGTTACCACAGCCATCGCAAAGCATCACGGGAGGAAGTAACGATGAACATTCGATTAGCGGTCGTGAGTTTAGGTCTTGCTGGTTTGACATTGGCGGCGTGTGGATCGTCAAGCTCCACGACGAGTTCGTCATCGAATTCGACCAAGTCGACTGCGTCCAGCACGTCGAAGAAGAGTTCCAACGCATCCACGGTCAGCACAGGCGCAACCGTAGCCACGTCGAGTTCATCAGGATATGGCACTATCCTCACCTCAAAGGCCGGACAGACCTACTACATCTTCACCGCGGATACCAAGGACAAATCAAACTGCACCGGAGCCTGTGCCAAAGCGTGGCCTCCCGTTACTGGCACGCCTTCGGTCTCCGGGGGAGCATCGTCCAAACTTGTGGGAACAATCACCCGATCCAACGGCCAGAAACAGGTCACCTACGACGGACATCCTCTGTACACCTTTGCGAGCGATAGTGGTCCACACCAAATCACTGGCGAAGGCATCAACGCCTTTGGCGGTTATTGGTACGTGATTAGCCCATCCGGTAAGCAGATCACCTCCTCCGGTGGAGGCTCCACCTACGCCTCAACCACCTCATCGAGTTCGAGTTCGTCGTCGAAATCAGCGAGCGGCTGGTAGTCGCTGAGCCACGAGCAAACTCTGTCACAATCAGACCTGTCAGCTCCGATCATCAAGCCCATGCCAGGTTCCAGTCGGGCCGGTCAAGTCGGGCCCTGTGAAGTCGCAGCCGATCAAGCCAGAGCCGATCGTGTTGAGATGACGATCCTAAACCATTGATGGCCATGCCTATTGATAGCTACGCCCGTGAGCGCCCACGTCGAGGTGCCGTGAAATCAGGCGGTGGTATCGTCGAACGCATCAGAACGGGCGTCCGCCGACGGGTGAACTCGGACTGAGTTGTGAGCGAGGAGCCAGTAGACGACGCCGGCGACGATAATGCCGGTGAAAACTGAGAAGTCGGCTCCACCGCTTGCCTTCGACAGGGGCCCGACGAAGATCGTGGTGTTGATAGCGGCCAGCGAAGCGAGCATGCCGAGCACCTGGGCGATGATGGCGGGCCAGTGTACGCCGTTCTTGGACCAATACAGACCCCCCTTCTCGGCGTGCAACGCTTCGGCGTCGTAGCGACGCCGGCGCAGGAGCCAGTCCGTGAGGTAGATCGCCGTCCATGGAGCAACCCAGACAATGATGAAGAGGACGAAGTCGCCAAGCAACGTATTGAAGCTATTCGAGAAGGTGGCATAAGCCGTGAGGGCCGCGCAGATCACGGTGTCCAGTACTACCGCCTGCAGGCGAGTGAGCTTGAGCCCAAGCGCCTGGAGCGTCACCCCGGAAGAGTAGAGATCCAGGCTGTTGATAGCGAATAGTTGCAGGATCGCGATCAACAGATAGGGCGTTAAGAACCACGCAGGGAAGGCGTGCGGCAACCCGCTAATCGGGTTGGTTGCACTCGGCACAAACGTAAAGATTGCCGCCCCCAAGACCATCAGAAGGATCGAGGGGATCGCTGTTCCGAGAAATACCCAGATCACCGTCTTGGGCTTGGAAGCGGTCTTGGGAAGATAGCGCGAGAAGTCATTTCCGTTCTCTGTCCAACCGAGTCCAGATGCCGAGATGATGACCGCGAGAACGGCAAACATCACCTGCCAGCCCGCTCCGTGCGCCACCGAATGCACATTCAGCTTGCCCACCGAGAGGCCGGCCATCAGGGCGAACAGGATAAGAAATGGAACTGACAAAATTCGCATGGTTCTCAGGATGGCACCGTGGCCAAACAGGGGCAGAATCAATTGGATCAGCGCCGCAACCAGGATGAAGACGATCTTGAGTCCGGTGCCAGCGTCGATGCCACCCTGGTGGAACAGTGCAATCGCTGCGAGCACAATCAACGCAAGGCCCTCGGTCTCAAAACCGACTTGGGTCAACCAGTTAAACAGCGACAACAACTTGGAGCCATTTGGACCAAAGGCCGCCCGGTTGATCGTGAAGGTGGTCGTCCCGGCATCTGGCCCCTGCAGACTGGTGAGACCAAGAAGGAAGAATGAGAGGTTGCCGATCAAGATGATCCCAACTGCCTGAGCGAACGAGAGGCCAAAGCTCATCGCGAGGGCGCCGTAGACCACGTATTCGACGTTAAAGAGAGCCCCCGCCCACATCCAAAACAGGTCACGAGGGCGAGCCCATCGCTCGGCTTCGGGAACGAAGTCGATCCCCCTCGTCTCGATGAGCGTTCCTGCCTCGGCGACAGGTACCTCCAACGCTTTCTTCACGACACCCTCCAGACCAGAACCCCCAACCAATGCCGACACCAGCGTACCGGATCGTATGGCCAAGATCGGTGACGCCTTGATGAACTTCAACGACCTCGTATGGTCATTTAGCCCCAACTACACTAAAACAGTGTTCGAAAGCTACCGCCGCCACTCTGGGGACCTCATCGCAAAGGCGCGAGGCGACCTCCCTGCCGATCTACTACTGCGCGGACTACGCCTGTTTGTACCCACCACCAAGGAATGGCTCACCACCGATGTCGCTATCGCCGACGGCACGGTGATCGGGTGGGGAGCCCGTGACGCCATCGAAGTACTCGACCTCGATGGCGCCTGGGCTACGCCGAGCTTCATCGATGCTCACATGCATATTGAGTCGACCAAACTCTGGATTCCGGACTTCGTGGCCGCGGTGCTCCCATGGGGAACGACCGCCGTCGCCAACGATCCACACGAAATGGCAAACGTGATGGGACGCATAGGTGTCAGCGCCATGATCGAGGCAGCCCGCGGCCTGCCTTTTACCTTTGGATTCTCGGCCTCGTCATGCGTACCTGCCTCGAGGTTCGAGAGCCCTGGCGCGACGTTCGACCTCGACGACATCCGTTGGTTGCTCGCTGATGCGAACGGCATCGGCCTGGCCGAGGTAATGAACTTCCCCGGCGTCATCGCAGGGGATCCGGAGCTACTAGCCAAAATCGCTGCCGCTGGTCATGCACGCGTCGATGGTCATGCACCTGGGCTCACCGGTCGCGACCTGGACGCCTATCTATGTGCAGGGGTCGAATCAGATCACGAGATGTTCACCTATGAAGAGGTCGTCGAGAAGCGACGAAAGGGGATGTGGGTCTTTCTGCGTCACGGATCGGCGAGTCAAAATCTCGCTACCCTCGCTCAAACGGTCATCGAGGCCGGAACGAGTCGCGTCGCACTCTGCAGTGACGACCGCGAACCCGACCTCATCGTCTCACGTGGGCACGTCAATCATTGCATCGACGTTGCCCGCGACGCCGGCATCACCCTCGAAGACGCGCTGGTGATGGCGACCCTCAATGCAGCGGAGTACCACGGCTTTCGACACCTTGGCATGGTGGCGCCCGGATATCAGGCAGACCTCAATATCTACACCTCGATGGATCACCTTATGCCGGACATGGTCTTACAGAGGGGCACAATCGTGGCCCGTAAGGGCTCGATGGTGATTCCGCTTCGTCAGATGCCACCACCCAAAGCTCTGCTGAACTCCGTACATTTGCCATCAGCGCTCGATGCAGACTCGTTTGCAACCTCGGTGCAAGCGGGCCAGACGATTCGGGCCATCGAGGTTGTGGAACATTCGCTCGCCACCAAATCCCGGTTGGTCACATTCGTTGACGATGACCCAGCCCTCAACCAGCTCACCGTCATCGAGCGACACCACGCAACTGGACGCAGTGGGCATGGTTACCTGATGGGCTTCGGTCTCCGTCGGGGAGCGATCGCCTCAACCGTCGCTCACGATGCGCACAATCTCATGGTCGTTGGTGCCAACTCCGCGCAGGGACGTCAAGACATGGCAACCGCTGCCAACTATGTCGCCACGATCGGCGGTGGCCAGGTCGTTTGCCTCGATGGCAAGATTATTGCCGAGGTGGCGCTGCCAATCGCTGGCTTGATGAACAACATCGGTGCCGACATCCTGGGCCAACAGGTCGCGAGTGCCCACGACACCATTCGAACGGCCCTCGGCTCTGAGCTTGAGGCGCCGTTCATGACCCTGTCGTTCCTCGGGCTATCGGTCATACCGTCGCTCAAGCTAACCGACCAGGGCCTGATCGATGTGGAGAGTTTTCAAATAACGCCGCTCGTCGTCAACTGAGAGCGACGTCGGCCCGGCCTCGACGTCGCTAGGACTGGTGCCGTGCGCGCATGGACTCATGCAACTACAGTGGAGCTATAAGGAATGAAAGGATCAGCCATGCGAGATGCTGTTATCGTCGATGTCGTTCGCACACCGGGAGGCAAGCGCAACGGGAGCCTCACAGGATGGCACGCCGTTGACTTGGCGGCATTTGCCATCGAAGGATTGCTCGAACGCAATGCGTTCGACCCCGCCCAGATCGACGATGTTATCTTTGGGTGTGTGAGCCAAGTAGGCGAGCAGTCAGCCAACATAGCCAGGAACGCAGCCCTTGCGGCCCATCTTCCAGAGTCGGTCCCCGGCACCACCGTTGACCGTCAGTGCGGTTCGTCCCAGCAGGCGGCTGCATTTGGGGCCCAGGCCATCCTTGCTGGCGCTGCTGACATCGTTATCGCCGGTGGTGTCGAGTCTATGAGCCGAGTGCCGATGGGATCGTCCATGGGACAGGGTCCCGGGGCCCCCTTTGGACCAACCCTTGGGGCACGTTACCAGGACCGCGGTGGCCTAATTCATCAAGGACTCTCCGCCGAGCTGATCGCCGAAAAATGGGAGTTAAGCCGCGACGACCTGGATCAGTATGCCCTTCGAAGCCAGCAACGTGCTGCCCAAGCGACGAACGATGGGAGATTCAAGAACGAACTCCTAGCGATCGAGGTCAAAGATGCCAATGGCAACCCTGTCGGCACCATCCTTGACGTCGACGAGGGAATCCGCCCTAACACAACCCTTGAGGCATTGGGCGGTCTCAGGCCGGCCTTCAAGGAAGATGGCAAGATCACCGCCGGCAACTCCTCACAGATTACCGACGGTGCCTCAGCAGCGCTCATCATGAGCAGCGAGCGAGCTGCCCAACTCGGGCTCACCCCTCGCGCACGTTTTGTCTCCTTCACCGTGGTCGGGGCTGACCCCATCATGATGTTGACAGCCCCCATCCCCGCCACCGAACGGGTGCTCGACAAGGCCAAGCTCACCCTCGACCAGATCGATCTGATCGAGATCAACGAGGCCTTTGCCTCGGTTGTCCTTGTCTGGGAGCACGAACTCCATCCCAACCTCGATCGGGTCAACGTCAACGGAGGAGCCATCGCCCTTGGGCATCCCTTGGGAGCGTCAGGAACTCGCTTGCTCGCCACCCTCGTCAACGAACTCGAGCGCACTGGTGGGCGTTACGGGCTCCAGACGATGTGTGAAGGTGGCGGCATGGCTAATGCCTACATCATCGAGCGCTTAGGTTAGCCAGCGATCAAGCACAATGCTGATGTGTCGACGTATTTGGTCGAACCATGGCCGCTACAACTTGTAACGCACGACAGCGACCGGGGTGCCCGCAATTGCCGAGCACCCCGCGTTCACTCGTCCTTCCACCATTGAGGCAGACCCAGGTGGCGGCACGAGATCCGAATAGCGCGAGATGCACAACCATCATCGTGTTTTCGCATCCCAACCGTTAAAGGCCATGGACAGTCGATATCACTGCGTATGCCCCATCAATGGTATTTTGTCGCTGCGTAAAAGCAGCCTGCCAGTAACACCAAACCTCCGATGGTGTACCAGCCACTTTGCGATCCCGGCAGCACCAATAAAAAGTTGAGGATGATCATCAACGCACCCGCGAGTCCCAACCCGATAAACAGGATCAGATAGATCAGGTTGCTCTTGGACTTCTCGGGCCGAGGTTTCGGTGGCGTATACCGGCCTCCCTGGGGGTGCTTTGACTTTTTCTGGCGAGCCACGCCTCCTAGTGTAGCTACGATGGTGGAGATGCTCCACAACGTCCTCGTCATCGACAACTTCGATTCGTTCGTCTACAATCTCGCCCAATACGTTGGCGAGCTAGGGGGAAGCCCTAAGGTGATCAGACAGGATTTGATCGCCCGAGATCCCAGCATGATCGGTTCGCCAGACGCGATCATCATCTCACCTGGACCAGGACAGCCCTCCACATCACTCGGTGGTATCGCCGTCCTCAACAGCCGGCCAGACACCCCAATACTCGGCGTCTGCTTAGGTCACCAACTCATAGGTGAGTTCTTTGGTGCCAGCGTCATCCGGGCCAGGACGGTGATGCATGGGAGAACGTCAGTCATCACCCACGACGGGGCTGGTATCTACCGGGGACTAGCCCCCCATTTGACCGTCACCCGTTATCACTCGCTGGTTGTCGATCCCACAACCGTTCCCGAGGACCTGCTTGTCACGAGTCGCACCGACGACGAGGTGATCATGGGGCTACGCCATCGATCGCTCCCTATCGAGGGTGTCCAGTTCCACCCTGAGTCCATCCTCTCAGACGATGGACTACGCATGATCAGCAACTTCCTCGATCAATAACCCCGGGCGACCACTCTCTAGCAGATACTCATAAACGAGCACTTCGCGCCCAACGACTTGTGACCAACTTCAAGCCGTTGAGGGCGACAGGGATTGACTAACCTGCGGCTGGAGGTGATCCGGAGCCTGGCGAGCCTGGCGAGCTCGGACCGCTCGGGGACGAGCCGCTCGAGACCGTTAGGGTGACCGAGGTGCCCGCTGGCTCCTGTGTCCCGGCGGCAGGGGTCGTCCCAATGACGTCGCCACTGGCAACGGTCGAACTGGACTGGTATTGGTTCTGCGAAGCGACCGTGAACCCGGCATTCTGTAGCGCCGTCGTGGCCGCCGACACCGTGTCTCCAGCGACATTGGGGACTGCGGTGGTGTTCCCCGACGAGACGATCAAATTCACTGAGCTGTTGGGAGCAACCTGTGAGCCAGACGCGGGAGAGGTCGATATCACATCCCCGTTAGTGACGGTCGAACTGGCCTGATAGGTGACGGTACCCACCTGCAGTCCATCTGAGCCTAGTTTGTTCGACGCTGTAGCAACGCTCTCGCCAGCGACGTTGGGCACGGTCAACTGCGATGGGCCACTGGAGACCGTCAAGATAACCGTCGAGCCCTTCGCAACCGACTGACCAGCGCCAGGTGATTCGCCAATAACGGTGCCTTGCGTGGCCGATGCGTGCTTGTAATTGGTCGAGACGTTAAATCCCTTGGCAATTAACGCGGACTCCGCATTCGCGGACGACTGTCCGTTCACATTCGGGACTGTTACCGATGCAGGGCCACTGGAGACGACCAGCGTCACCGTTGAGCCCTTCTTGGCGTGTGATCCACCCCGAGGTGACTCGCCGATGACGGTACCCGATGACTGAGACGAATTCCTAAATTCGATATTTGACTGCAATCCAGCTCGACTCAACGCCGAGGCGGCGCCTTGCTCACCAGCTCCCGTTACGTTCGGTACCAAGACGCTGGCGACCGTTGTGGGTTTGGGTTTAGCCTGCGAGGCAAGCAGTCGCTTGCCAAAGAGAACACCTGCACCCGCCAAGAGGAGGATCACGATCACCAGCAAGACCCATGGCCATACGCGGTGGCGCTGTTTGGTCGGGGGTGCGCTCACCACCGGGATCGACGAGGTGGATTCGATCGCCGTGATGAACTGTGTACGTGGCCCGGTGTTGGTAACCGGCTTGGCGACGATGGTGGCGTCGGCGGCCACAACACTTGCCATCTCTACCGTCCCGGCATGAATGGGGCGATCATCGAGAAAACGGAGCAGATCAGAGCGAAGCTCACCGGCATCACTGTATCGATTGACACGATCCTTTTGGAGGCATTTCAACACGATTGTCTCGAGGGCCGGAGGGATGGCAGGGTTGACCGAACGCGGAGCTGCGGGTCGCTCGGTGACGTGTTTGTAGGCGACGGCGATCGGGGTCTCAGCGAGGAACGGGGCGGTACCGGTGAGCATCTCGTAGAGCACGATGCCGAGCGAGTAGACGTCGCTTCGTCCATCGAGATCCTCACCTCGGGCCTGCTCTGGCGAGATGTAGGTCGCAGTGCCGAGCACGGCCCCAGTCTGGGTGAGGTCCTCATCGTTGGTCACCGCCCGCGCAATCCCGAAGTCTGCGACTTTGACCATCCCATCCTCGGTGAGCAGCACGTTCGACGGCTTGATATCGCGATGCACAACCCCATGTCGATGGGCAAAAGCGAGCGCCAATGCAACGTCTGCTCCGATAACGGCCGCACGTCCTGGAGCGACCATGCCAGACTCTCGGATCACATCGGCAAGCGTTGAGCCCGTCACGAGCTCCATTGCGATGAAGTATGTCGAATTTGCTGGCCCCCAGTCGTACACCGACACGATATTTGGGTGCGATAGGGCTGCAGCCGACTGCGCCTCGCGTCGAAAGCGCTCCACGAAGGTTGGGTTCGTCGAGAGCTCAGGGAAGAGTACTTTGAGCGCCACCAGCCGGTCCAATAGAAGGTCTCGCGCCTCATACACATCGGCCATACCGCCTCGAGCGATGAGGCGTTCAGGACGATAGCGAGTCCCGAAGGTTTGACCCTGTGGATTTTCAGTCATCTAAGCCAGCTTTCACGGTTTGACTCCTAACGCTGCTGCAATCATCGCCTTAACGATCGGGCCCGCGTATTGTGCCCCGGTAGGGTTGGCCGAGAGGCCCACCTGTTTGGGGACAACCACCGCGATGGCGATCTTTGGATCTTGCACCGGCGCGAATGCCACCATCCAGTTATCGGATTGGCCGACAATATTCGAGTGCCGGGTCAAAGTCGTCTGCGCCGTTCCGGTCTTGGCAGCGATCTCGATACCAGGAAGGGCGATCCCTGTGGCGGTACCGTTCTTCACGACACCGACCATGAGCTGTGCGACTTTTGCGGCCGTCGATGGAGACGTAGCCACCTTCCACACCTTTGGCTGGTATGACAGGACCGTAGAGTCTTGATTTGAGATGATCCGTGAAAGCACGTGAGGGGCCATGATAGAGCCGTCGTTGGCGATACCGGCACCCACGAGCGCCATTTGGAGCGCCGTCGCCTGGTCATCACCCTGGCCGATGGCCGAAAACGCGAGTTGGGGAAGATTCTGCGAGAAGAACGAGGTCGGTGGGAAGGTTGATGCGGCGGCACCTGGTAAATCGATCGGGGGTACCTGGTTGAAGCCGAAATTCTCAGCCTCGGCATGCAGGTTCGACGCACCAAGGCGCAATCCAATCTGGGCAAAGCCGGTGTCACAGGAGACCGCCAACAACACGGGCAACTCCCCACCGCACACTTCATAGGCGTAGTTGTGCAGGTGATGGGTCGTCTCGGGAAGCGCGATCGTGGCCACGGGTGGGAAGTTAACCCTCGCTAACTTCGGATCGTGATCGAAGATCGCAGAGGTTGTCACGATTTTGAAGGTTGATCCAGGGGGATAGGCCCGTGAGATTGCCCTGTTCAAGAGCGGCTGTTGAGAGTTCGCGTTGTAACTCTTCCAAGCATCCTCTTCCACCGTGCCACTCGGGGAGGCAAGGGGCACCGGATTGTACGTCGGGTTCGACGCCATGGCGAGGACTGCTCCCGTCTTCGGATTGAGCGCAACCACCGCGCCCTTGAGCGCACCAAGGGCCTTGTAGGCAGTCGCTTGCAGCTTCGAGTCAATGGTCGTTACCAGCGAATCCGTCGTATAACTCTTCGAGAGCAGTTGCGAAAATGAGCTTGGTGTTGCGACTTTGCCCTCAAGATACTGGTTGTACTCGTACTCGAGGCCAGAGGTTCCATAGATCAGCGAGTAGTAACCGGTCACATCCGAGTACAGAGATCCATGCGGATAGACGCGCTGGAATTTGTATTGCGAACTCGATGGAACCGACATCGCCATTACCTGACCATTAGCCGTGAGGATCTCCCCTCGGGGCGTCGAAAATGCTTTGATGATGGCTGAATAGTTGCCAGGTGCATCAGCGAGGCTATTGGCCTTCACGATTTGAAGGTCGTTGAGCTGGAGGAAAAGGATCGCAAAGATCAAGAGGAAGAGCGCTCCGACAAAGGTAATCCGGCGTCTCATAGCGCACCTCCATAGGCGATGGTGGTGGATGAGAACTGTTGGGTCGCATTGTGCACAAACTGCTTTGCTTGTGACAGAGACCCCTCGGTGATGCCGTGAAGGATCTGTGACCGAACGCCCTCGGCAAGCCGATCAAGACGAATGTTGGTGAGGTCGACGACGTGGGGACTGAACCATAGCACGCCTCCTTGTCGACCCTGATAGATCGCCACGCGATTATCCAATGCGGTCACAAAGTAGGAGTGGTGGACATAGAGATCGATGGCAAATACGACCACGCCAGCAAACACAATCAGCAGGATGAGGAATAGCGCGGCTCTTACCAGTGGACGAGAGATCGCCGAACGTTGGGTCATGCTATTTGGCAGCGGCGATGGAATTCGGCTGCTCTTGAGTGCTCGCTCCCCGACCGGAACCACCTGGGGAGCCTCCATCGGCTCTTGGTGATGTTCCCCTAATCGCACTGCTCCACGCCCGGGTGTATCGATCTTGACGACAACGACCGTGATATTGTCGTTTCCTCCATGCTGATTGGCAGAGCGTATGAGGGCGTCGACAGCTCCCTCGGGGTTCTGAGTTGCAAGCACACGAGCGATCTCATCGTTGGAAACCTCGTTGATCAGGCCATCCGAACACAACAGTACGACGTCGCCAGCTTGTAACGGCACCTGAAAGTGGTCAGGCGAGACATCGAGGGCAACACCGAGCACCCTAGTCAGCACGTGTCGTGCTCGATGGGTCGTCGCCTGCTCGCGGGTGATCGAGCCAGCATCCACCAACTCCTGGACAAACGTATGGTCGTTCGTGAGTTGGGTGAGTTCACCATCACGCAGAAGGTAGGCACGAGAATCCCCCACATTGAAGATGTCCGCCCGCGACTCCTCGGCATTGACCAACGCCATCGTCAACGTCGTGCCCATACCCTCAAGCGCTACTTCGTGCGCGGCGCGATCGAGGATCGATCGGTTCGCGTTATCGATTGCTACCTCTGGGTGGTACCCAGCCTTCAATGAAGCCACCGTCTCAGAAACGGCTACCTCAGCGGCAACGTTACCGCCAGCATGGCCGCCCATGCCATCAGCAACGATGAAGACGGAGCCATCCGCAAACAAACGATCCTGATTCTGGGCACGCACCCTGCCGGTATCGGTCGCCGCAGCGTAGGTCACGTTCACTTGGCAACGACCTTCATCGCCGTTTTGCCAAGCTGGATCACATCGCCTTTCGTGACTCGCATCGGAGCTTCGAGCAAGTCGCCGTTGACGAACGTCCCGTTCCTTGAACCCAGGTCAGCGACGACCAAGTGCCGACGATCGAGATAAATCTCTGCATGACGTTGGGACACAAAACTATCCTCAGCCAACGCGATCGAACACGCCTTGTCGCGTCCAACCAGCGACGGGGTCTCGAAGACGAACGACCGGCCGGCATAGGGCCCCTCTAACACGAGGAGCTTGCCTGAAGTTTTATCGGTATGGGTGCCGACACTCACGGGCTTGGAAACTGGTTCATTCATGGGTACGGACACGAGGTTTGTCGCGACGGTGGTCCGGGCCTGACGCCTCGTCTCTCGCCATACCGCACGCATGGCAAAGAGGAAGAACAGCCAGATGAGGGCGATCAGCACGTACTTTAACGCGCTCAATAACAGAAGCGGCATCGATTAACCCTTGCGTACCGAGAGATCCGTCGTCCCGACCGTCACGACATCACCTTGGTTCAGCTCCGTCGGCCTCGAAATCTTTGCGCCATTGACAAAAGTGCCGTTCGTGGACCCTAAATCAAAGGCGGTGATGCTGCCCTCATCGACCACAATCTCTGCATGCCGTCGTGAAACCCTAGGATCATCGACAAAAATATCAGACCCCGCAAGCCTTCCGATGACATACGTTCCGATCGTGAGCTTGACCGGCGTGCCATCGGGCATCACGACCGCCCACCGATCACCGAAGCCACGCTCCTCACGAAATGTGCAATCGATGTAGAACGTCCCGGACTTGAGCTCAGGGTCTTCGATCAGCTGGAGATCGATCGGTCCTAGGAGTTCGTAGTCACCCCCCTCAACGGTCTCTTCGGCCAGCACGCGCAGCTCGCTCTCTACCCGATTGCGCAACGGACTCAACTCGCGCAAGTCTTCGACGGACAACCCAACAGTAAGGACGTTGGGGGCGACACTCGATCGCACGCCGACACGACTGGAGCGTTCGATTTCGCGCACGAGCCTACGACCCAGCTCAGCTGGTTCAATTCCTCGCGGACTTCCCTTGGCAAAGATTGACTCCACCACAGCCGCGATCTTACGTTCGAACGATTCGAGACCCACTCCATTAGCACTATAACCAGGAATCGATGAAACCAGCCTTCTTTTCGCCCTGATAACTCAAGGAGTATAGCAGATGGCTCGTATCCACGATAGGATGAGAGCTCCGGGCGAGTGGCGGAATTGGTAGACGCGCAGGATTCAGGTTCCTGTGAGGGCAACCTCGTGGGGGTTCAAGTCCCCCCTCGCCCACCACCGAACTACCGTATCGGTGCGACCACGCACATGTCCAACCACTACGGCATCGTTCCAACCGCGGAGTGTATCTTGACCCCGACCCATTGACTGAGCAGGCCATCGGGTGACCTCGGGCCAGTCAGTCCCAGCTCGCCGATGTTAGTTCTCTGCGTAAACGCCGATCCCACTGAGAACCCAGCCCATGACGGCTTGCTCTGCCCCCTTTGAACGCAACGTGCGCCAGCATTGGGTCGCAAACGATAGCGGACCGACGCTCATCGCACTCCGATCGCACAGGTCAGATCTCCCCTACCATAACGAAGGTGCTCGATGCTACAACCTCCCCAAGGTCAATTCATCAACCGTCCAGCCACGCCCCTGGCTGCGGCATGACCAAGCCGTTTGTGTCCGACGTCATGAGTGCCCACTGGCTCACGGGACGTGACCTCCTGATCGCATCACCCAAGCGCATATCTGACCAATACCTCTGGCTGTCTCAGGCCAACGACCGGCTTCAAAAGGCAAATCAGGTCAAGATGAAATCTGGTGGCGACAGTGGCACTAGCCCAGAGTGTCAACAGCTCGCTGGTCTCACACTACGCTGATACCCGTATCAGCATCGCTGCCACACAGAGCCATTTGCAGAGCAGTCGATCGTTATCAAGACCCTTTGATCAGTCACTGAGGCCAAAGAGGGAGGATGAGCGCAGCGCATGCATCCATCAAGTCAGAAGACCGGCGGCTCACCAACGCTCTTAGCTGCGGCCGCACTCGATGCATCCCCATACAACAACAACCCCCTCGGTGATTGTCAGCCATGACGATCACCGAGTTCCTCGTCATCCTCGGCGTCACGCTCGCCGGCGAGCTCACCGACAAGTCGATGGTTGCTGCCGTCTTGTTGAGCCGCCGTAATGGACCTGTTACCACCTTGACCGCAGCCATCACAGCAGTTGGTATCGAGGCCTTTCTCGTCGCGTTCATCGCTAACTCGATTCGACTGATCCTGCGCGGGACACTGATTCACATCGTGGTCGGAATCGTGTTGACAGTGATCGGAGCCCTGTTGCTGATCAAAGCCTTCCGCGCCGAGGACGAGGACGTTGACCCGGACCAACGCACAACAAGTTGGGCAAAGATCTTTCTGATTTTCTTCCTCGCCGAGCTTGGCGACGTCACCCAGGCCACCACCGCAGGATTCGCCCTGGCGACCGGATCCCCAATCTTCGTCGGGATCGCCGCCACGCTCGGGATGGGGATTTCGCTCACGGCGGCCGTCGCCCTCACCCGCTTCACCCAACACCTCTCACAACGCCTGCTCTACACACTGGCTGGCCTGATCATCCTCATCCTTGCTGGCCTCTCCTTCGCCGGAATCGGCATGTAGCCAAGGTGTGGGGTTGGACCCATCAATACACCAATCCCCCTCAAGTGAGGGGGATTGGTGTGTGCCTAGGGATGGGGTCTTGGTTTACATCAGGTGTTGCGCGGGGTGCCTGATTCACTCGTTGTGTGGGAGCTAGTTCGCTGCCATGGGGTTCCGATCCGAGGGAGCAGATAACGATCGAGTCCGAGCCATCCAGCGTTCCTCCATGCCAGTACTAGGAGAATACCGAGGATGATAAAGACCGGGTTCGTGCTGATGGCACCGGAGAAGACGTAGGTGAAGTTCAACGCCAATCCAAAGAAGGCGGCGATGGCGGTAAAGGCTCCAAGGACGAGAGCGATGCCGATGATGAACTCCCCAAGGGCATCGACCCTGGCAACCAAGAGATAATGAGGGAGTACCCCGTGGCGAAGGATGGCGACCCACCAGCCATAGGAGACCTGGGCATTGGGTCCCTTGGATTCAGCAATGGCACCAAGGACAAACCCCTTGACCCCAAGACCGGTCTTCCAAAAGCCTGCCGACTCAGCCCCCCAGAGTTTGGAGGCGCCGGCGTTGATCCACTCATAGCCCAACCAGAGCCGGACGATGAGCCAGATCCACGAGGCCGCCTTAGAGGCAAAGACATAGCGAGCAGCTCGTGGCTCCTCGATGTTGGTGACGTCGATGGTGGCGTTCGTATCTGTCGATTCGAGACGATGTTGTCTCTTAAGATTCGTCATGATCATTCCTTTCCCATCAGATGCTTGCAATCAGACACGTGTATCAGGCACTTACCATGCTTGCAACCAGTGCTCATTCGAGAGCTACCTTTGGGTCTAGGGAGACGAAGGCGATCGACCAAGGGGCAAAGGAAGGGACCTTAGAGGGACTAATGGCCCGAGGGGGAGAGTGGAGGGACTAATGGCCCGAGGGGGTGGCGCGCTGGCGCGTGACACCGCGAGCGCGTGATGAGGTTGAAGTTTGCTATTGAGGACGATCGAGGATGGCGACCAGGGACGGGGCGGCGTGACCATGGTCGGCGACGTCGGAGACTTTTTTGAGTGTCACAACGGAAAATTGTCCGAATGCTTGTTGGATTTCGTCCTCGTCGATGAGGAGATCCTTGTTTGGGGGCCCGGCAACGCCAAAGGAATCGACATGATGACCAATCAAATAAAGCCGTCCGCCAGGGGCGACGACGTCTTGAATGGATCGATAGAGGGCCAGCCGACGATCGCGCGGTGGATGAATGTTGGCGAGCACGACGAAGTCAAACTGGTGCGGTGATTCTAGGAAGGTGAACATGTCCTCACAGACCGTCTCGATCGAGAGATCTTCGTCGTGGGCGACGTTTTGGAGTCGTTCAAGTGCTACATCGGCGAAATCCACGGCCGTCACGTGAAAACCAGCACGGGCAAGATAGAGAGCGTTCCGACCCTCACCACAGCCAAGATCTAACGCATTCGTTGGCTTGATGCCGATGAGTGCCTCTTTCAAACTGGGGTCGGCGTCCGGGATCCAGAGCCGGTCACTTTGGCTATAACGTTCGTTCCAGGCTTGAGCTTCAGTCACCGAGATCTCCTTTGTTGGTATTGAGCACAATGTTCGGGTTGACCACACGGCCAGGGTTGAACGTTTCGATCAGCGTTCCAAGCCTTGCAAGCTCGCTCGGGGAGCGCATAAGTTGTAGAGCCTCCTTCTTCAGAGTGCCAATCCCGTGCTCGGCGCTCACTGATCCCTCGAGTTGGACTACCGCCGCATAGAGGCTTTTGGCTGCGCGTTCGAGCAAGAGATCGTCACCTACCAAGTTGACGTGGAGATTCCCGTCGCCAAGGTGACCGAAGCAATAGCAGGCGACTCCGGCATCACCCGCTATGGCATGGGCCGTCTGGTAGAGTTCGCCCACGCGTTTGATCGGCACTGAGAGGTCAAGTTTTAGGGGTTCGCCGATTTTGGAGACCCACTCCGGAATGCTCTCGCGCCAATGCCACAATTCGGTCATCCGCCATGACTCTTCGGCGAGGATCCATCCTTGCTCGGTGTCAAGGCTCTCAAGCTGGTCCGCGAGGCTGGGTGCGTCCATAAGCGCTTCGACCAGTAGCGCGCCTCCGGGGCTGACGTTCCAAGGTGGATCGATTGGGGCAAGCCCGATCGTCTCGGGACCGAGGTACTCGATCGCATCGATCTCAGGAAGAAGTCGCCGGAGCTTGCCTGCAAGTTCTACACCTTCGTCGATTGAGGCCAGCGGGGTTAGGGCCACCACCCGTTGTCGCGGTGAGGCAAAGAGTCGCAGTGTGATCGAGGTGATGATGCCGAAAATACCCTCTGACCCGACGAGGAAACGCGTGAGTGATGGTCCAGTGGCATCCTTGATCAATGGCGAGTGAGGATCGATTGTCGACCCGTCCCCGAAGACGCAGGCAAGCCCCACGATGTTATCGACCATTGATCCGTAGCGTAACACGTGAATGCCACCTGCATTCGTCGCAGTCATGCCGCCTAGTGTTGCCGACCCTCGAGATGCGATGTCAACCCCAAAGGAGAGCCCGAAGCGGGCGATCTCGGTCTGAAGTTGAGCCAGTGTCACGCCAGCTCCTGCAGTAGCAGTCATGGTGTCGGGCTCGATCACGAGTTGGGTCAGCCGCTCGGTCGTGAGAAGAATCTCGCCATCGAGTGGTACCGATCCGCCAGCCAACGACGTGTTGCCACCTTGCACCTGGACGTGCTGGTGTTGTCGTTTAATCTGTTCTAGCAGTTGAACAACCTCGAAGTGAGTGCGAGGTCTCACGAGGAGATCGGTCGTTCCGCGAACACGGCCTGTCCAATCGCGGCAATAGGGTCCGATGATGTCCGGATCGCTCACGCAGATGTCAGCCGCGATCGAGTCGGGCAGGTCGAGATAGCGTGCCACGAACTCACCCTAGCCCAACTTTCGCAACAACCTCACATCTCCCCAGGTAGATGAGCTAGTAGGGGTTGGCTTGGACACTACAAATGGGCCGCAGTGGTCTTGATTCTCTTTAAGGGATCTCTGACACCCAA
>Ga0080006_1134249_pt1 | contig 48074 bp, 48 predicted proteins | sample RS3BMetagenome_FD_69209 | JGI IMG/M metagenome (GOLD analysis project Ga0080006, IMG submission 69209) | Ferric oxide microbial mat and aquatic microbial communities from Rainbow Spring, Yellowstone National Park, USA - RS3B (SPADES... ... | reverse complement strand
GATACGTGCGCCCATGACCGACCGACCAGGTCCGAACACGACCCACCCCGCGTCGCCTGTGAATGCAGTCGTAGCGGCCATCTACGCGTCCACCTGACACGTTGAAAGGGCCAAACACGAGGCAGGGCCCCGGGCGCTGGCCCGGGGCCCTGCGGCGATCGGTGACCTCGACCGGCCCGGGACGGTCGAGAGTGACCGCCGGGCGCCTCGCCCTCGCCGGCGTCGCCGCGTCCGGGCCGGCCTCGGCCGCGACTAGGCGGGGGAGCGCTGCGCCGCGGGCTCGGTCGTCGGCACGGTGACCGGGGGCGCCTCGGCATCCTCGAGGGCGACCATATCCGCAAACGTCTCGCGGCGCACGACGAGGCGGGCGGCAGCGTCCTCGACGAAGACCACCGGCGGCCGGGGCACGCGGTTGTAGTTGGAGGCCATCGAGTGGTTGTAGGCGCCGGTGGCGAACACGGCGAGCACGTCGCCTGCCACCGGGTGGGGCAGCCACGCCTCCTCGATCAGCACGTCGCCGCTCTCGCAGTACCGACCCGCAACCGTGACCCGCTCACCGCCGGCCGTGCTCGCGCGGTCGGCGACCACGGCCGCGTAGCGCGCGCCGTACAGGGACGGACGGGGGTTGTCGCCCATGCCCCCGTCGACGGCGACGAACGTACGCACGCCCGGCACCACCTTGCGGTCGCCCACGGTGTACAGGGTGACGCCCGCCTCGGCCACGACCGACCGGCCGGGTTCGAGGAGCACGCGCGGCATCGGCAGGTCGTGGGCGCGGGCAAACGCCGCCACGCGTCCCGCCGTCGCCGTCACGTGGGCCTCGATCGACGGCGGGCTGTCGGCGGGAAGGTAGCGCACGCCCAGGCCGCCGCCCAGGTCCAGGTCCTCCGGCCACCACCCGGTCTCCCGCCGCTGGTCGAGGAGGAAGCCGACCATCGCGTCGGTGGCGCGCTCGAACGGGTCGATCTCGAGGATCTGGCTGCCGATGTGGCAGTGGAGGCCGGCCAGGTGCAGGGACGGCGCGGCGAGCGCGGCCCGGATGGCGCGCAGCGCGTCGCCGCTGCGAAGGCCAAGGCCGAACTTGGAGTCTTCCTGGCCGGTCTGGATGTGGTGGTGGGCGCCGCCCTCGACACCCGGGGCCACGCGCAGCAGCACCGACTGCCGCCGTCCGTCCCGGGCGGCGATCGCGGCCAGGCGCTCGAGCTCGGGCAGCGAGTCGACAACGACCCGGCCCACGCCGGCGTGGACCGCCGCCGCGAGCTCCTCGTCGGCCTTGTTGTTGCCGTGCACGAGGATGCGCTCGGCGGGCATGCCGGCGCGCTGCGCCACGTACATCTCACCGGCGCTCACGACGTCGAGCCACAGGCCCTGCTCGCCGGCCAGGCGCACCGCCGCCACGGTGAGGAACGCCTTGGCCGCGTAGGTGGCCACGCCGCCATAGGCGGCCAGCGCGTCCCGATAGCGGCGCATCGAGGCGCGCAGGCGGGCGACGTCATAGACGTAGAGCGGCGTGCCGAAGGCACGGGCGAGGTCGCTCGCCGGGATGCCGCCGAGGTGCAGCCGCCCTTCCGGATCGACGGGGTGGTCGCACGTCCAGGCGGGATGGTCGATCACGCGCGGTAGCCTCCTTCGGTCGTTCGGGGCTTGTCCAGGGCGCGGGTCGCCGGCCGGCGCGGCCGGCGGCGGCTACGACGCGGACGAGGCGGCGCGCTGCGCGCCGCGGGCGGTGGCGAATGCCTCGAGGGCGCGGCGGACCACCTCGCGTTCGCCGTCGCTGGCAGGGTACAGGGGGGGGCGCGGCGGGCCGGCCGGCAGGTCGAGCAGGGCAAGGGCAGCCTTGAGCGGGATCGGGCTGGTCGTGTGGAACAGGGCCCGCACCAGAGGAACGAGGTCAAGGTGCAGGGCGGCGGCGATCGGAAGGTCGCCGCGGCGCAGGGCGGCGATCATCGCCCCGATCTCCCGTCCCGCCAGATGGGAGGCGACGGACACCACGCCATCCCCGCCCATCGCGACGAGGGCGAAGGTCAGGCCATCGTCGCCGGACAGGACGCGAAAGCCCGACGGCCGGTCACGCAACAGATCGGCGACCTGTCCCAGGTCGCCGTGCGCCTCCTTGATCCCCCGTACCGTCGGCACCTCGCGTGCGAGGCGCAGGGTCGTCGCCGCATGCATGTTGACGCTCGTTCGCGACGGGACGTTGTACAGCATGATCGGCAGGTCGGTGGCCGACGCGACCTGGGCGAAGTGGCGGAACAGGCCATCCTGCGGCGGCTTGTTGTAGTACGGCGTCACGACGAGCAGGCCGATCGCGCCGGCGCGGGCCGCCGCGCGGCTGGCCGCCGCCGTCGCGGCCGTATCGTACGATCCGGTCGAGGCCCACACCGGCCCTCGGTCGCCGACCGCCTCGAGGACGACGTCCCACACGGCGAGCCGCTCGTCCAGGGACAGAACGGCGCCCTCGCCCGTGGTGCCGCACACCACGAGGCCATCCGAGCCGCTGTCCAGGAGGTGGCGGGCGAGGCGCGCCGCGCCCGGCAGGTCGAGCTGGCCGTCCGCTTTGAACGGCGTCACCATGGCCGTCAGCACCGGTCCCCAGATCTCCACCGCGCCCCCACCTCCTTGGTTGGCCGCGCGCCTTCCGCTGGGGAGGCGCGACGGATTGAAAAAAACGATACGCCCTGGCCAGGGGATTGCCAAGGGGCGCCTGTCCGTTGCGAGCCTTGTCGGAGGCGGGCTCCAGACGGTAGGCTCGGGGTCGAGGATCGGCGCGGGGAGGGTGGCCGGGTGGGTGACCACGCATGGACGTTCATAAAGATGCACGGCCTGGGCAACGATTACCTGTTTCTGGACGCCCTCGCCGGCGGGGCGGCGGCGCTGGCGCCGCCCGAGGTCGTGCGCGCCGCGAGCGACCGGCATCGAGGCATCGGCTCCGACGGCGTGATCGCGCTCCTGCCGCCTGAGACGCCGGGGACGGCGTTTCGGATGCGGATCTGGAACGCCGACGGCTCGGAGGGGGAGATGTGCGGCAACGGCCTGCGCTGCGCCGTGAAGCTGTACTACGAGTCCGGCTACGCGTCGCGCGCGACGCCCGGCGTGGTGGTGGGCACGGGCGCCGGCCCGCTCACGGTCGAGCCGCGCTGGCAGGGCGACCGCGTGGTCGCCTGCCGGGAGGAGATGGGCCGCCCGGCGGTGCTGTCGCCGGGTGGCGCGGCGCCGCTTGTCGACGGCGAGGTGCGGTGGACGGGCGTGGCGGGCGAGCGCCGCCACCGGGCGACGGCCGTGTCGATGGGTAACCCCCACCTGGTCCTGTTCCTCGACGGCGCCCCCGACGACCCCGCCGTCACGGTCGACGGGCCCGTGCTGGAGCGCCACCCGCTTTTCCCCGGCCGGGTGAACGTCGGCTTTGCCCAGGTCCTGTCCCCGGACCGCGTGCGCCTGGCCGTCTGGGAGCGCGGCTCGGGCGCCACCCAGGCATGCGGCACCGGCGCCGCGGCCTGCCTTGCCGCCGGCATCCTGACCGGCCGCCTGGCGCGCCGGGCGGTGGTCGAACTGCCCGGTGGCCCGCTGGAGGCCGACTGGGCATCCGACGACGCCAGCCTGTACCTGACGGGGCCGGCGGTGCGGGTCGGTCCCGTGACCTTCGATCCGTCCTGATCCACACTGCCCAGGAGGTACGCCATGCGTCTCGCCGACCGGATCCTGAACGCCCCGCCGTATCCGTTCGCAGCCCTGAGCCAGGCCCGCGCCGCGATGGTCGCCGCCGGACGCCGCGTCTACAACCTGGGCGTGGGCGACCCCGATACGCCGCCGCCGCCCCAGGCGTACGAAGCCCTGCGCGCGGTCGCCGACGCGGCCGAGATGCATCGCTACCCCGACTACGAGGGGGCGCCGGCGTTCCGGCGCGCGGTGGCCGGCTACTATGCCCGCCGGTTCGGCGTCTCCCTCGACGCCGACCGCCAGGTCGTCGGCCTCATCGGCTCCAAGGAGGGGCTTTCGCACCTCTTGTGGGCGCTCGTCAACCCGGGTGACGCCGTGCTGGTGCCCGACCCCGCCTACCCGGTGTACGCGGCCCAGACGCGGTTCGCCGGCGGAGAGGTCGTGCCGGTGCCGCTGCGCCCCGAGCGCGGCTTCCTGCCCGACCTGGCGGCGATCCCGGACGAGGTGGCGCAGCGTGCGAAGGTGCTCGTCCTGTGCTATCCCAACGCGCCCACGTCGGCGCTGGCGCCGACCGCGTTCTTCGAGGAGGCGCTGGCCTTCGGCCGCCGCCACGACCTGGTGGTCGTGAACGACGGCGCCTACCTCGACATCGTCCTCGAGGGGGAGCGTGCGCACAGCCTGCTCGAGGTGGCGGGCCCGGATGACCTGGCGGTGGAGTTCTTCTCCCTGTCGAAGACCTACCACATGACCGGCTGGCGCCTCGCTGCCGCGCTGGGGTCGCGGGCGGTGCTCGACGGCCTTCGGGCGATGAAGGAGAACACCGACTCGGGCCAGTGGACGCCGCTGCAGGTGGCGGGCGCGAAGCTTCTCGAAGACCCCTCGCTCGACGCGTACGTCGCGGTCGAGAACGATCGCCTGCGGGCGCGGCGCGACCGGGTCGTGGCCGCCTTGCGCGCGGCCGGCCTCGAGCCGTCGCTGCCCCGGGCGACGCTGTACGTGTGGTGTCCGGTGGCTGGCGACGACGCGGCGTTCGCCCAGCGGCTGCTCGAGGCGACGGGCGTCCTCGTCACCCCGGGCAGCGCCTTCGGTGCGAGCGGGCGCGGCTTCATCCGCCTGTCCCTGTCGGTGCCGGACGGCGAGCTCGATGCGGCCTGCGCCGCCCTGGGCGCGTTCGGCGGCCGCTGCGGGCGGGCCTAGCCGCAGCCGCTGGTATACTGGGCCAGTCCGATTCGCGCGCCGGGAAGAGGGATCGCATGCCGGTCGGCTGTCACCTGAGCGTGTCCAAGGGGCTTACCGCCGCCGTGGACAAGGCGGTGGCGATGGGCGGTGACGCCTTCCAGTACTTCACCCGCAATCCCCGCAGCCTGCGCGTCACGGGCACGCCCAACCTCGAAGACGCCGAGCGCGCCCGCCTGCGCCAGGGCGAGCTTGGCGTCGTGAGCGTCGGCCACACGCCGTACCTGGTCAACCTGGCGGCGCGCGACGAGGAGTTGTGGGAGGCCGGCCTGCGCTCGCTTGCCGACGACCTGCCGCTCGCCGCCCTGCGCGGTACGCCGGGCATCGTTGTGCACTGCGGCAAGCCCATGGAGGGCGGGTTCGAGGTGGGACGCGACCGCATGCGCCGGGCGCTCGACCGGCTGATGGACGTGGACGCGCCGACGCGGATCCTGCTTGAGAACACCGCCCACCAGGGCAGCGAGGTCGGCTACGACCTCGAGCAGCTCTTGGCGATCGTCGAGGGCTATCCGCGCGAGCGGGTGGGCTTTTGCCTCGACACCTGCCACGCCTTCGCCGCGGCCTGGATGGACGAGGACGACCCGGTGCGCGCGTTTGACGTGCCCGAGTACGTGGAGCGCCTCGGCGCCGTCCACCTCAACGACTCGATGTTCCCGTACGGCGGCCGCCGCGACCGCCACGCCCGCCTGGGGCAGGGAACGATCGGCCTTGAACGCATCGCCCGCTTCCTCGCCTGGCCCGCCCTCCAGGCCGTGCCGGTCGTGCTCGAGACGCCGGTCGACGACGAGGCCGAGTACGAGCCCGAGGTGCGCTGGGCGCGCGCCCGCGTGCGCGGCGAGCCGTTCGACCCGTCGGTGCCCGTGGTCCCCGGCCCGGTCGTCACCCCGACGGCCGACTGAGGCCGCCCTGTTCTCTTCGCTCGCCCACCTGGGATCGATGGGCCCGGCCGCCTACGGCCTGGTCTTCCTCATCCTGTTCGCCGAGGCGGTGGCGATCCCGTCGCCCGACGAGCTCGCCCTGTTCCTCGCCGGTCTCGCGGTCGGCCGGGGCGAGATGAACTGGTTCGCGACCGTGGGCGCCTCGGCCCTGGGCGCGCTGTGCGGGGCCGTGGTGTCGTACGCCCTCGCCCGCCGCCTGGGCCGTCCGCTCATTCTCCACCACGGCCGGCGGGTCGGCCTCACCGAGGAGCGCCTCCGGTCGGTCGAGGGCTTTCTCGAGGGACGCGGCCACTGGGCGCCGTTCCTCGGCCGCCTGGTGACCGGCGTCCGGCTCGTGATCGGCTACGCCTCGGGCCTGTTCGGCATCGACCCGCGGACGTTCGTCGCCTTCTCGGCCGCGGGCGCCGTCACCTGGTCGATCATCGACGTGAGCGTGGGCGCACTCATCGGCGACCGGCTGCCCGCCATCCTCGCCACCGTCCGGGCCCACCTCGTCCCGGCCATCGCCGTCGCCGTCCTCGTCGCGGCGGTCCTCGTGCTCTGGCATCGCCGCGGCGTAGCCCGCCCGCGCGGCAGGCGAACTTGACCCTCGCCGTCCGGCCCGCCCGGCGCGATACTGCCAGGCAGAAGCGGGGGAGGGGTGTCCGGTGTCGGCGCCAGGGCGCGATGCGGACGGCCAGGACCTGGCGGGCGCGACCGGCTGGTGCGTCGTCCGGTTCGAGCGGCCGGGAGGCAGGCTTGCCCTGCCTCCCGGATGGGTCGCGCAGCAGCGCCGGCGGCTGGGTGGCGGGCCGCTGTTCGTGCGCCTGCGCCTGATCGCCGGCCCGGACGGGGAGCCGCGGATCGAGGTGCGGGCGATGGCCCTCGCCCGCCGTGGCGGCCGCCCCGTCCACGAGACGCGGCCATTCTTGGCGGGCGAGGTTGACAGCATGGAAGCGGTGGATATACTACCCGGTGGATAGCACTCTCGACACGAGAGTGCTAACGATTGCGAGGCAATGAAGCCCGCGAAGGGAGGACGGCGCGTGCAGCTCAAGCCGCTCGGCGACCGTGTGGTCGTCAAGGCGACCGAGGCCGAGGAAAAGACCCGAGGTGGCATCATCCTGCCCGACACGGCCAAGGACAAGCCGCAAGAGGGCGAGGTCGTGGCGGTCGGACCGGGCCGGGTTCTGGACAACGGCACCCGCGTGACGCCGGACGTCAAGGTGGGGGACAAGGTGATCTACTCCAAGTACGGCGGCACCGAGATCAAGGTCGACGACGTGGAGTACCTGGTTATCCGCGAGTCGGACCTGCTCGCGGTCCGGGCCTAGTCGAAGACCGAAAGGAGGGCAATGGATGGCAGCCAAGCAGCTACGCTTTGACGTCGACGCCCGCAAGTCCCTGGAGAGGGGCGTCGAGACGGTGGCCATGGCGGTTCGCGTCACGCTCGGCCCCAAGGGCCGCAACGTCGTGCTCGACCGCAAGTTCGGTGCGCCGATCATCACCAAGGACGGCGTCACCGTCGCCAAGGAGATCGAACTGCAGGACCCCTACGAGAACATGGGCGCCCAGCTGTGCAAGGAGGTCGCGTCCAAGACCAACGACGTGGCCGGTGACGGCACGACGACCGCGACCGTGCTGGCCCACGCGATGGTCGTCGAGGGCCTGCGCAACGTGGCCGCCGGCGCCAACCCGATCTTCCTCAAGCGGGGCATGGACCGCGCCGTCGCGCTCGCCGTGGACGAGCTGCGCAAGGTCGCGACCCCGGTCGAGGGCCACGACGACATCGCCCACCTCGCGGCCATCTCGGGCAACGACGAGGAGATCGGTCGCCTGATCGCCGACGCCATGGACAAGGTCGGCAAGGACGGCGTGATCACGGTCGAGGAGTCCAAGAGCACCGACACCACGGTCGAGGTCGTCGAGGGCATGGAGTTCGACCGCGGCTACACCTCGGCGTACTTCGTGACCAACGCCGAGGCCATGGAGGTCGAGCTCGAGAGCCCGTACATCCTCCTGCACGAGAAGAAGATCTCCTCGGTTCAGGACCTCCTGCCCCTGCTCGAAAAGGTCGCCCGCAGCGGCCGTCCCCTCCTCATCATCGCGGAGGACGTCGAGGGCGAGGCGCTCGCCACCCTGGTCGTGAACAAGATCCGCGGCACGTTCAACTGCTGCGCGGTGAAGGCGCCGGGCTTCGGCGACCGCCGCAAGGCGATGATGGAGGACATCGCGGTCCTCACCGGCGGCACCTTCCTGTCCGAGGACCTCGGCATGAAGCTCGAGAACGTCGACCTCGACGTCCTCGGCCAGGCCAAGCGGGTCAAGGTTGCCAAGGAGAGCACGACGATCGTCGAGGGCGCGGGCAAGAAGGGCGCGATCGACGGCCGCGTGTCGCAGATCAAGAAGCAGATCGAGGACACCGAGTCCGACTACGACCGCGAGAAGCTCCAGGAGCGCCTCGCCAAGCTGTCCGGCGGCGTGGCCGTGATCAAGGTCGGTGCCGCGACCGAGACCGAGCTCAAGGAGAAGAAGCACCGCATCGAGGACGCGCTCGGCACCACCCGTGCCGGCGTCGAGGAGGGCATGGTGCCCGGCGGCGGCTCGTCGCTCGTCGCGGTGATCCCGCACCTCGCCAAGATCAAGGCCGAGGGCGACGAGGCGGTCGGCGTCAACATCGTCAAGCGGGCGCTCGAGGAGCCGCTGCGCCAGATCGCCAACAACGCCGGCTTCGAGGGCTCGGTCGTGGTCGAGCGCGTGCGCACCGCGGGCAAGACCGACTACGGCCTCAACGCCATGACCGGCGAGTTCGGCGACCTGCGCAAGTCGGGCGTCGTCGACGCGTTCAAGGTCACCCGGCTGGCGCTCCAGAACGCCGCCTCGGTCGCCTCGATGGTCCTCACCACCGAGTGCGTCGTGACCGAGGTTCCGGAGAAGAAGTCGCCGATGCCGGCCGCGGGCGGCGCGCCCGACATGGACTTCTAGAGCGGCAGGCGAACGGGGCGGGGGGCAACCCCCGTCCTTTTCCTTTCCGGCCGGTTTCGTTCCCTTGGCGAAGGGACTTGCGCGCCGGTGGCGTAGTCCACCCGATCGGGACCGCGGGGGTGGCACGCATGCAAGGGTTCGTGCTGGCGGGTGGGGATGGCGTTCGCTTTGGCGCGGACAAGAGGCTTGCCCCCCTGGGACCGGGGACGATGCTGGGCGTGGCGCTCGACCACCTGCGCCGTGCGGTCGGCGACGACGGCCCGGTATGGCTGGTCGGGCCGCCCGAGCGGCGCACGGTGGCGGCGGCGCCGTGGCTGGATGACGAGCCGGCCGGCGCGGGCCGCGGCCCGCTCGCGGGCGTGTTGGCGGCGGTGCGGCGGGGGGGCGGCCTCATCCTGGGCGCGTACATGCCGCTCGTGCCGTCGTCCACGCTGCAGGTGCTGCCGCACCTTGGCCGGAGCCGGCCGGCGGCGCCCCGCCTGGGCGGACGGCCGCTCGCGCTGTGCGCCTACTGGCCGGCGCAGGCGCTGGACGCGCTCGAGGGCGTGAGCGCCGGGTGGGACGAGGCGCGCGTCCGTGACGCGTTCGTGCGCTCCGGCGGGCTGGCCATGCCCCTGGACGCGCTGGGGCTGGCCGAGGAGGACGCGTGGATGTTCTCGACCGTGCACACGCCGTACGACCTGGAGGTGCTGCGCGGCGAGCTGGAACGGCGAAAGGGCATGTGGGAGTGGGCCGGGCGATAACCGGGCCGGCAAGGCAAGCGAGGGGGGCGCCGCGATGCAGCGCGTGACCAGGTACGAGGCGGTGGGGCGCAGGCTGGCCCACGACGTGACCCAGGTGGTTCCCGGCATGTCCAAGCGGGTGTACCTGCGGCGGGGAGACGTGGTCGGACGCGAGCACCTCGAGACGCTCGGGGACATGGGCAAGGAGCACCTCGTCGTGCTGGACGGGGACGAGGCGCCGAGCGGCGAGGTGCACGAGAACGACGCCGCGCGGCTGCTGGCCCACGCCGCGGCCGGCGACGGCACGCGGGCGGGCGATCCGGTGGAGGGCAAGTGCGACGTCGCGGCCGCCGTGGACGGGCTGTTCACGGCCGACGTGGCGCGGGTCGACGCCACGAACGAACGGTTCGCCGGCCAGGCGGCCCTGATCACCCGGCCGAGCGGGGTGCCCGTGCGTGCGGGCGATCGCGTCGGCATCGCCCGGGTCTACCCGGCCTACCTGCCGGGGGAGGCGGCCGAGCGCCTGGCGGAGGTGGGCACCGCGCTGCAGGTGGCAGCCTTTCGCGCGCATCGCGCCGCGGTGGTGGTGACGGGCGCCGAGGTCGCGGCCGGGCGCGTGACCGACGCGTTCGGACCACTTCTCGGCGAGAAGCTCGCCGCCTTCGGCTCGACGGTCGCCAGCGTCAAGGTCGTGGCGGACGACGCCGACGCGATTGCGGCGACGATCCGGTCGGCGGCGCAGGCCGCCGACCTCGTGTTCGTCACGGGCGGCATGGCCGTCGACGCCGACGACGTGACGCAGTCGGCCATCCGCCGGGCGGGCGTCGACGTGCGCTTTGCCGGCGTGCCGATGCAGCCGGCGACGCTCCTCCTGTTCGGCACGCTAGGGACGGTGGCGCTGTTCGGTGTGCCGGCCGGGGTGCTGTACGACAAGACGAGTGCCCTCGACCGCCTGTTGCCGTTCGTCCTCGCCGGCCACCTGCCGACCGCCGCCGAGGTCCTCCGGATGGGCGTGGGCGGCATGCTCGCGGCGGCCGGTCACGGGCACGCGGCGCCCGCCGGGTCCGGCGTCCCGGGCGGCCGTGCACGCTGACGCCGGGCGTCGCCACGCGACGCTCGACGACGCCCTCGGCGCGTGGCTCGCCGGTGCCCTGCCGCTCGCGGAGGAGGCGATTCCCGCCGCGGCGGCGGGCCGCCGGGTGCTGGCGCGGCCGGTGCGTGCCTGGCGCGACGTACCGGGCGTGGCCCTGGCCGGTGTCGACGGCTTTGCGGTCGCCCACGCCGGTGCGGTCGCCGCCGGTACGCGCTGGGCGCTCGCTGACGGTGGCGAACGCGTGGCCGCCGACGCGGCGTGGCCGGTCTCGACCGGCGACCGGCTGCCCGCCGGGACCGGCACCGTCGTGCCGGTGGAGGCGACGGCCCGCGACGGCCGCACGGTAGTCGCGCTACGCGACGTCGCGGCCGGGGTCGGGGTGCGCCGGGCCGGATCGGCCCTGGCGGCGGACGTCGAGGTCGAATCCGCCGGCGACACCGTCACGCCCGAGCGCCTGCCGGCACTCCTGGCGGCCGCCGGCGGCCGGGCGGCCCTGGTCGGCGCGCAGCCGCACGTCCACCTCCTGGGCGTGGGCAACGAATTGGCCGACCCCGGGCGCGCGCCCGAGGACGGCCAGCTGGTGGCGATGGCGGCGCCCGCGGTGGCGCTGCGCGCCCAGGAGGATGGCGCGCTTGCGCGCTGGCTGCCGGCCGTTCCCGACGACGCCGAGATCCTGGCGGCGGCGCTCGCGCGCGCCGCCGCCTCGGCCCACGTGGTGGTGGTGACCGGCGGCCTGTCCGGGCCCGGCGGCGGCACGACGCGGGCGGTGCTCGCGCGCGTCGGGGCACGGGTGCTGTTCGACGGCCTGCGCGTGCGCCCGGGGCGTCCGTCCCTCGGCGCGCGCCTGGGCGACGCCTACATCCTGGCGGTCCCGTCCAGCCCGGTGGCGGCGCTCCTGGTCTGGGAACTGCTCGGCCGGCCGCTCGTCGCGCGCCTGGCCGGCGCCGCCTGGCCGGCGGCCCTGACCGCGACGCTGGCCGCTCCGGTCGAGCGCACGCCCATGGCGGACGACCGCTACCTGCGGGCGTCGGCGTATGTGGGCGAGGGCCGCCTGTGGCTGGCCGTCGATCCGGTCCCGGACGCCGGCACCCTCGCGTCCCTGGCCCGAACGGACGCCTGGATGCGGCTGCCGGCGGGCCGCGCCGGCCTCGCCCAGGGCGACCTGGTCGAGGCGCTCGTCAGCCGCGTGCCCACGGCGGCGCCGCCATCCTGGGCCGGGCCCGTCGGCCGGGTCTAGCTGCCGACCGCCTCGAGGCGCGCGCCCGGCATCACCGCACGGACGGCCTCGACGGCCTCGCGCACGCGGTAGTTGTCGTACACGCGCACGTCCAGGTCGACCTCGACCGCGCCAGCCCGCGTGCGCACCGTCAGCGGCGGCGTGATCGAGGACTGGACGTGCCGCCGGAAGATGCTGCGGACGCGGAACGCGACCGCGTCGGGATCGCTGGCGGGAACCACCAGGCGCTGAAGCACTTCGGTCATGTTGTCGGCCGGCACGGGGCCGGCGCTCCCTCCCTTGTATGGCCGCGGCGCGGCGGGTGTTGGCGGGCGTCCGCCGTCGCGCGTCCCCGGTGATCGCGGATGGCGCCCGGCCCGAAGCCTCGCGGTCGGCGAAGCCGATCGGCGCGGCGGCGTTACCGTACCCCGCGGCGTTCGCGCCCGTTCCAGGGGCCGATCGGGTCCGGCACGGCGCTGCGTCGCGGGCCGCGTCGGGCTGGCCACGGCGCCATTATGCCACGTGCGTGGCCGCCGGCCGATCGTGCGTGGCCACCGGGTAGGCCGCGGCCGCGACGCCGGTCTGGGGCGGGCTGCCTGCCCTGGCAGGAATTGGCCTTGCCGCCCGGCAGGGCGAGTCGTACGATCTGCACTCGTCGGAGTTGTTCTCCGGCGCACGAGTCCCGACCTCACGTTTGAGGGCGTCGATCGCCCTTCTTTCCGCCCGCCGCCCGCCGCGGGTCGTCGCAGACCGGCGCGCTGCCGGCGTCCGACCGCTCCATGGACGGGTGCGAGGGCGCCCTGCGCGTCCGCGTCGCGCGATACCGCTCCGTTCGCAGGCATGCGGGTCGCCGGGCGCTTGCGTCCGGCCGCCCGCGGCCCACGTCGACGGGCCCTGGCCGTTGCTGGGCCCGACAAAGGGGGAGCGCGCGGTGACTCCGTTGTCCCGTCGTTCGAGGCAGATGACCCATCGCGGCCGCGGGACAGGCCGTCGTCGCGTGAGCGTGGGCCGCGTCGCGGCCGCCGTCGTGGCGGCGGCGGTGGTCGCGGGCATCGTGACCGTCCTGGTCAACCGCCATCCCGGCGACTCCGTGAGCGCGTCGGTGTCGTCGACGATCACCGATGTCCTGCAGGGTGGCCAGCCCGAGAACATCCTGCTCATCGGCAACAATGCGCGAAACGCCACGACACCGCTCGCGGCGGGCCAGGCGGACCTCCTGTACCTGGTCCACTTCGACCCGACGAAGCGCCTGGTGGCCGTGATCTCCGTGCCGCGCGACACGCTCGTCGCCTACCCGGGCTGGAAGGATCCCATCCCCAAGGTCAAGTCGGCCCTCCTCATGGGCGGTCCCAGCCTCGAGGTCCAGACCGTCTCGAAGCTCCTCGGCATGCCCATCCAGGGCTACGTGGAGGCGGACTTTCCGGGCTTCGCGGCGGCGATCGACGCGGTCGGCGGCGTCACGGTGGACATCCCGGCCCGGTTGTACGACCCCGTCCACAGCCACGCCAACTTCTACCCCGGCGTCCAACACCTGAACGGGGCGCAGGCCCTGGCGTACGTGCGCATCCGCCAGAACCAGGCGGGCAACGGCTACCGCACGAACTCGTTCCAGCGCCAGAGCGCGGGCACCCAAGTGATGGACGCGCTCAAGACCCAGGTCCTGTCCCACGCGTCGGTCGGCACGCTGACCCGGCTGGCCGGCGTCCTGCGCACCGACTTCGCGACCAACCTGTCGACGAGCCAGCTCGTCGGCCTTCTCGCCAGCACGGATCACGCCAAGATCGTCTCGGTCGACGTGGGCCGCCTGACCGACACGATGGTCATCGACGCGACCGCGATCCCGGGCATCAACGCCACCGGGCAGATCGAGGGCGCCTACTACGACGTCGTCTCGCCCCATGAGATCCAGGTGGCGGTGGCGCCCTATGGCGGCAAGGATCCGTCCACCGGGCTCGCACCGCTGCCGAGCCCGGCCAGTGTGTCGGTGTCCGTGACGAACAACGCGGACGGGCAGGCGATCGCGGGCCAGCTGGCGAAGGCGGGCTTCCACGTCACGACCGGCGCCGTGGGCGTCGCCAGCGGCGCGCCGACGATCGAATACGCCGCCGGCGACCTGCCGGCCGCGATGGCGGTCGGCCGCGCCGTCGGCAACAGCAACGAAACTCTGGTCGAGGCCGCCGTGAGCGGCGTTGTCGTGCAGGCTCCCTGAACGGCGCACCGCCACCTGCGGCGCCCTTGGGCCGGACGGCGAGTATGGCCGGTGCCGCGATGGGCGGCCGCGCGGGGCGCGCGCCGGCGGGCGCACGCCGTGCCCTGGCGGCGGGAGGAGGAGATGTCCCCATGCACGGAATCCCGGCCTGGCTGCCCGGCCTGGCGCTCCTGGCCGTTGTGCTGTTCGTCATGCTGCAACGGATCGAGCAGCGCCTCGCCGACATCCACCGGCTGCTCCTCGCCGACCGGAGCCCGTCCGTGGCGGACGGCCGCGCCGCCCTCGCGAAGCGCATCGCCCCGCTCGTCCGGCAGGGTCAGACGATCCAGGCCATCCGGATCGTCCGCGAAACGCTTGCCTGCCCACTCGTCGAGGCGAAGCGCTTCGTCGACGACATGAAGGCGCATATGTCCTAAGGGCAGGCCCGTGCCTGGCCCCGCCGCCCGCCCAGCGCGGGCGGTTTTTATGTTGTTTTTCGGCCGTCCGCGCGCTTCGGTATGGCGATTTTTACGGGCGCCACCCTAGATTGTGAGCCGTGCCCGGCGCGGCCGGGCAAAGGGGGTGGCGTCGCTGCTCGACGTGTACATGGGCGTGCTCATGGTCGTGACGATGGGGGCGATGGTGCTCCTGATCCGCGCCCTGGCCAAGCTGTAGCCATCGGGCGGGGGAGGGTCCGGCGAGATGGAAGGATGGCTGCTCCTGATCCTGTCGGCCGGTGTGGTGGGATACCTGACCTGGGTGATCCTCCGGCCGGAGCGATTCTGACGCGCGGATCCGGCGCAGGTTCGGGGGTGAACGCGTGTCCGTCCAGGTGATCATGACGTGGGCCATCGTGTTCGCCGTCTTCCTCGTGACGGTGCGGCCGCTGGGGACCTACATGGCGCGGGTGTTCAGCATGGAGCCGACCCTCCTCGACCGCCCGTTGCGGCCGATCGAGGACGCGGTGTACCGCGTGGCCGGCGTCGACCCCTCGGTCAGCATGACGGCGGTGCAGTACGGCATCGCGTTCGTGGCGATCAATCTGGCCTGGCTCCTCCTGTCGTACCTGTTCCTGCGCATCCAGGGCATCCTGCCGTTCAACCCGCAACACCTCGGCGGGCTGAATCCCCAGCTCGCGTTCAACACGGCGGCGAGCTTCACGACCAACACCAACTGGCAGGCGTACAGCGGGGAGAACACGCTGTCGTACTTCTCCCAGTTCGCCAACCTGAGTTATCTCCAGTTCGTCACCCCGGCGTCCGGCGCGGCGGTCGGCGTCGCCTTCATCCGCGCCCTGGCAGGTAGGCCGCTGGGCAACTTCTACGTCGACCTCACCCGCGTGTGCACGCGGATCCTGCTGCCGCTGTCGTTTCTCGTCGCCCTGATCCTGGTCTGGCAGGGCGTCCCCGAGACCCTCGCCGGCTACCTGCACGTGCACACCATCACGGGCGGCTCGCAGCTTGTCCCGCGCGGGCCGATCGCCACCTGGGACGCGATCGAGCACCTGGGCGAGAACGGCGGCGGCTTCACCAACGCGAACAGCGCCAATCCGCTCGAGAACCCGACGGCGCTGTCCAACATCGTCGAGACCCTCGCCATGGGCCTCGTGCCCTTCGCCTTCTTCTACATGTACGGCGTGATGACGGGCAAGAAGCGGATCGCCTGGACGCTCATCGGCGTGGCGGGCGCGTTCTTCCTCGGCATGCTCGCGCTCATCTACTTCCCCGAGGCGGCGGGCAACCCGATCCTGAACGCGCTCCACCTGTTCGGTCACACGAACATGGAGGGCAAGGAGCTGCGCTTCAATCTGGGCGGGACCAGCATCTTCGAGACGTCGACCATGGCGTTTACCACGGGCTCGGTCGCAAGCGCCCACGACAGCTACCTGGCGGGCGGCCAGATCGCGTTCCTCCTCGGCATGTGGCTGAACCTCGTGTTCGGCGGCAAGGGCGTGGGCCTTTTGAACATGCTCACGCTCGTCATCCTGACCGTCTTCCTCATCGGCCTCATGGTCGGGCGCACGCCGGAGTTCATGGGCAAGAAGATCGAGGCCCGCGAGATCTCCCTCACCGCGATCGCGTTCCTCATGCATCCGCTCTACATCCTCGTCGGGACGGCCATCGCCGTGGCGACGCCGGCGGGCCTGGCGGGGGTGTTCAACCCGGGTCCGCACGGCCTGTCCGAGATCCTGTACGGCTTCAGCTCGGCGGCAGCCAACAACGGCTCGGCGATGGGGGGACTTGGCGCCTCCCTGCCGTTCTACGAGGTCGCCCTCGGGATCGTCGTGCTCCTCGGGCGATACGGGTCGGTCATGGCGATGCTGCTCGTCGGCTGGTCGCTCCTGCACAAGAAGGCGGTGCCGCAGACCACGGGCACGATGCGCACCGACGGCTGGCTGTTCGGCTCGGTGCTGTTCGGCGCGATCCTCATCCTGAACGCGCTCACCTTCTTCCCCGTGGCCGCGCTCGGACCCATCGCCGAGCAGTACCTGATCCTCGCCCACCATCTGTTCTGACGGGAGAGGGTAGCGATGGCCACCGCAATGCAGATGACGGGAGGTCGCGCGGGCGGCGCGCGCCAGACCCCACCCGCGCCGGGCGGCATGGACTTCGGCCGGCTGGTCGGCGACACGCTGCGCAAGCTCGACCCGCGTGCGCTCATCCACAACCCGGTGATGTTCGTTGTCGAGATCGGCATGGTCGTCACCGCGCTCCTGACGATCGGCGCGGCCGGCAAGCCCAACTTCGGCTACGACCTGCTCGTCACGGTGATCCTGCTCCTCACGGTCGTGTTCGCGACCTTCGCGGAGGCCTACGCCGAGGCGCGCGGCCGGGCCCAGGCGGACTTCCTGCGCCGCACGCGGTCGACCACCGAGGCGCGCAAGATGCGCTCCGACGGCACGTTCACGATGGTCGGCGCGGGCCAGCTGGTGCGCGGCGACCGGGTCCTCGTCGAGGCGGGCGACCTCATTCCGGGTGACGGCGACATCGTCGAGGGCATCGGCTCGGTGGACGAGTCGGCGATCACGGGCGAATCGGCACCGGTGATCAAGGCGGCCGGCGACAGCGTCACCGGCGGCACCCAGCTCCTGTCCGACCGCATGGTGATCGAGATCCAGGCCAACCCCGGCGACACCTTCCTCGACCGCATGATCGCCCTCGTCGAGGGCGCCGTCCGGCAGAAGACGCCGAACGAGATCGCCCTGTCGGCGCTGCTCGGCGTTCTCACCCTCATCTTCGTCCTCGTCGTGGTCACCCTGGTGCCGATCGCCGGCTACTACGCCAAGAACGCGGTCGACATCACGACGGCGGTGGCGCTCCTGGTCTGCCTCATCCCGACGACGATCGGCGCCCTGCTGTCGGCCATCGGCATCGCCGGCATCAACCGGGTCGCGGCGGTCGGCGTCGTCGCCAAGAGCGGGCGGGCGGTGGAGGCGGCGGGGGACATCGACACCCTCCTCCTCGACAAGACCGGCACGATCACGTTCGGCACGCGCATGGCAACCCAGTTCATGCCGGTGGCGGGCGTGGACGAGAAGGAGCTCGCCCACGCGGCGCTCGTCTCCTCGCTTGCCGACACCACCCCGGAGGGGCGCTCGATCGTCGAGCTGGGCCAGAAGGTGCTGGGGCTCGACACCCTTCCCGAGGTGGCCGGCGACCCGGTCCCGTTCACGGCCCAGACCCGGATGAGCGGCATCGACCTCGCCGACGGCAGCCGGGTCCGCAAGGGCGCGGTGTCGGCGATCCGCGAGATCGCCGAGCGCCCGCCCGGGGAGCTCGACCGGTTCGCCGACGAGGTCGCGCGCGAGGGCGGCACGCCGCTCGGCGTGGTGGTCGACGGGCGGGTCCTGGGTGTCGTGCGGCTCAAGGACGTGATCAAGCCCAACCTCAAGGAGCGCTTCGCCGACTTCCGGGCGATGGGCATCCGCACCGTGATGGTCACGGGCGACAACCGGGTGACGGCCGCGTTCATCGCCGCCGAGGCCGGCGTCGATGACTTCGTCGCCGAGGCGAAGCCCGAGGACAAGATCGCGCTGACCGCGCGCGAGCAGGCGGAGGGAAAGCTCGTCGCGGTGACCGGCGACGGCACCAACGACGCGCCCGCCCTGGCCAAGGCGGACGTCGGCCTGGCGATGAACTCGGGCACGATGGCGGCCAAAGAGGCCGGCAACATGATCGACCTCGAGTCCAACCCGACCAAGCTCCTCGACGTCGTCATGGTCGGCAAGCAGCTTCTCATCACGCGCGGCGCCCTGACCACGTTCTCGATCTCGAACGATGTGGCCAAGTACTTCGCGATCATCCCGGCGATGTTTGCCGCCGTCCCGTCGCTTCACGTCCTGTCGGCGCTCAACGTCATGGGCCTGCGCACGCCCCACGGCGCGATCCTGTCGGCGCTCATCTTCAACGCCCTCATCATCCCGGCCCTCATCCCGTTTGCCATCCGGGGCGTGAAGAACCGCGCCGAGACGGCGGACCGCATGCTCCTGCGCAACCTGTTCAACTGGGGCGTCCTGGGCGTCGTGATCCCGTTCGTCGGCATCTGGGGGATCGATCGCGCGCTCGGCCTGTTCGGCCTGGCGTAGCCCGCAGGGAGGGGGAGAGTTCGCATGAGCGTTCTGCGGCCCGTGATCGTTGTGACCCTCGGCCTGTGGGTTCTCCTCGGTCTTGCCTACCCGCTCGTCACGGCCGGCGTGAGTGGCGTCGTCTTCCCGCACCAGGCGAGCGCGAGTCCCGTCACGCTCGGCGGCAAGGTGGTGGCGGCCGGAACCGTGGGGCAGTACTTCAACCAGAGCGAGTACTTCTGGGGCCGGCCGTCGGCCACCACGTCGACGACCACGGGCAAGCCCGAACCCTATAACGCCTACAGCTCGGCGCCGAGCAATCTCGGTCCGACCAATCGGCTTCTCGTCCAGGAGGTCAAGCAGCGCATCCGGGTGCTGCTCGCCTCGACGCCCGGTCTCAAGGCGAGCCAGATCCCGCCCGACCTGGTCGAGGCGTCGGGGTCGGGCCTCGATCCCGACATCAGCCCCCAGGCGGCGGCGATTCAGATCCCGCGCGTGGCCAAGGCCACGGGCATCCCGGTGGCCACCCTGCGCCGCTTTGTCGCCGGCGCCACGCAAGGGCCGCAGTTCGGCCTCATCGGCACCCCGGTGGTGAACGTTGTCGACCTGAACCTTCAGGTCTACCGCGCCCTGCACGCCGCACGCGCCAGGGGATAGGGGACAGGCCGGCTGGCCGTCGGTCGCGAACCTGAGTGGCGCGACGGACCCACACCAGGCCACACCCAGCGAGGCGAGCGATGATCGACGGGGCGGGGAGTACCCTGGCACTGGCGCCGGCCGCCGCCACGCGCGTGGCGGCGGTCGTGCCTGGCCTGTACGCGTGGGTGGTGCTCGTCCTGATCGCCATCATCGTCGCCCTGTACTGGCGCGGCGAGGTGGTCCGCGACCGCATGGCGGCACAGCGCGAGCGCCTCAAGGCGGAGCTCCTGGCGATCACGGCCGGCCTCGCGGCGGTTCCCCTGGACCTTGGCCCCGACGAGCTGGCCGGGCACATCCTTCGCGAGCTCACGACCCACCTCGGCGTCGCGGCCGCCTCGCTCTACGTGCCCGCCGAGGGAGCGCAGGCAGGGCTGCGCCGGATCGGCCACTCCGGCCTCCCCCGGGCCCTGCCGCCGGAACTGCCCCGGGCCTACCTGGACCCGACGGTCGGCCTCGTCGGCAGGTCGCTTACGCAGCGCGCCGCCTTCTCCAGCGGCGACGACGGCGGCGCCGGCTACCTGGTGCCGGGCATCCGGCGCGGGGGCGTCGGACTGTTTCCCGTCCTGCATCGTGACGACACCGTGGGGCTCCTCGTGCTGGAGGGCGAGACCGCCGGCTGGTTCGCCAGGGACCGCGACCTTGTCGAGGTGGTCGTCCAGGAGATGGCGATGGTGATCGTCAACGCCCGGCTCGAACGCGACGCCCAGGAGCGGGCGCGGTACCGCGAGATGGCGAGAGTACGCTCGGAGATCCTGGCCAACGTGTCGCACGAGCTGCGCACCCCGCTCGGCGTCCTGCGCGGCTACCTGGAGACCCTCCAGGCCAGCGGCGCGCGCATGCCGGAGGCGCAGCGGGGCGAGTTTCTCGAGGTGGCGCTGTCCGAGGAGCGCGAGCTCGAGGACATGGTCGACAACCTGCTCGCCATGTCCCGGATCGAGACCGCGGGCGTGCGCGTCGACGGCACCTGGTTCCGGGGAGCGGACCTGCGCCGTGCGGGGCTGCGCGCCCTTACGCCCGCCGCGGCCGGTCGCGTCGCCTGGACGGAGGGCAAGAAGGGCGACGACGCGCTCCTGTACGGCGACCTTCCCCAACTCGCTGGGGTGGTGCACAACCTCGTCCAGAACGCGATCAAGTACAGCCCGGGGGCCGTGCGCGTCGAGATGGCCCCGGCGGACGGGACGGGCGCGCGCGTGTGCGTCGTGGACGAGGGGACCGGCGTGCGCGAGGACGAGCTCACCCGGATCTTCGAGCGCTTCTACCGAAGCCCCGGCAACGCCCTGTCGGAGATTCGCGGCTTCGGCCTGGGCCTGAGCATCGCCCGCCGCGTGGTCGAGGCCCATGGCGGGCGCATCTGGGCGCACAACCGCGAGGGCGGGGGGCTCGCCGTGTGTTTCGAGTGGCCCCAGCCGCCGCGAGCGACCGGGCGACCCGCCGCCGGGAAGGGGGGCACGTCTCATGGGTGAGTCCGACGCGCCGGGGAGCGTGCTCGTCGTGGAGGACGAGCCGCGTTACCGGCGCCTCGTCACCGCGAACCTGGAACTGGCCGGCTACGAGGTGCGCGAGGCGGCGACCGGCCACGATGCCGTCCAGGGCGTGTACGAGCGCGAGCCCGACGCGATCGTCCTCGATCTGCGCCTTCCCGACGCAAGCGGCCTCGTCCTGTGCCAGCGCCTGCGCCGCCTCACCCTGGCGCCGATCCTGGTCCTGACCGCGCTCGACGGCGAGGATGTGCTCGTCCAGGCGCTTGACGCCGGCGCCGACGACTTCGTCGCCAAGCCCTTCTCCCCGGCCGAGCTCGTGGCCCGCCTGCACGCCCTCATCCGCCGCAGCCGCCGCTCGACGGAGGGACAGGTGCTGGCGTGCGGCGACGTGCGCCTCGACCCCGACACGCGCTCGGTCGAAGCGGCCGGCCGGCGCACCCGCCTGACGCCCACGGAGTGGCGCCTCCTGCGCGAGTTCGTGCGCCATCCCGGCAAGCTGCTCACGCGCGAGCACCTGCTGGCCACCGTGTGGGGGAGCGAGCATCTGTCCGAGCACGAGTACCTGCGCGTCTACATCGGCCGCCTGCGCCGGTACATCGAGCCCGACCCGCGGCGGCCGGCGTACCTGGTGTCGTACGTCGGCGCAGGCTACGCCTTGTATCCCAGCGCCCGGAGCGTCGACGACGGGGCGACGCAGCGCCCGGCGGGCCCGCCGGGGCCGTCTTGACCCGCCGTCCGCGCCGGTGGACAGTGGACCCATGCTGCCCACCGTCATGGTCCTGAACGGCCCGTCGAGCGCGGGCAAGACCCATCTCGCCCGCATGCTCCAGACGATCCTTGCCGATCCGTGGCTGTGCCTTGGGGTCGATGCGCTCATCCTGGCCGCGCCCAACCCGCTCCTGAACGACCCGGAGGGACTGGTGTTCGGTCCCGGCGGCGAGGTCGTGCCCGGGCCGCGCTTCGTCCGCGTCGAGGATGCGTGGATGGAGGGGCTCGCGGCGATGGCGCGGGCCGGCGCGAACCTGATCCTCGACGAGGTGTTCCTCTCCGGCGCGGCCGGGCAGGCGCGCTGGCGCAAGGTCCTGGCCGGGCTCGAGGTGGCGTGGGTGGGCGTGCGGTGTGACCTCGAGGTGGCCGAGCTGCGCGAGATGGCGCGCGGCGACCGGGGGATCGGCATGGCGCGGTCGCAGGCCGCCGTCGTCCACGACGGCGTGCGCTACGACGTCGAGGTCGATACCACTCGGGACGACGTCATCGCCTGTGCGGTGCGCGTCGCCGACGCGCTCGGCCTGGCGCGCCGCGAGATCGCGGTCCCGACGGCGGGCGGATGACGGCCCCGATACACGGAGGTGGGCCGATGCTGGCCAGACCCGGTGCGGACGAGGCCGAGGGCTACCTGTGGACCTACATCGACCGGGTTCCGGACGGCCCCGTCGCCGATCTCCTGGTGACGCAGGGGCGGGAGACGGCCGCCCTGCTCGATGCCCTGCCGCGGGAGGCGGGCGCACGTCGGTACGCGCCCGGCAAGTGGTCCCTCGCCCAGGTCGTCGCCCACATGGCCGACACCGAGCGCGTCTTCGCCTTCCGGATGCTCTGGGCGCTGCGCGGCGACGACGAGCCCCTGCCCGGGTTCGAGCAGGACGCCTGGACGGCTGCGGCGGGCACGCAGGCGCGCCCGCTCGACGCGGTGACCGAGGATCTGCGGGCGGTTCGCGCGGCGACGGCGACCCTCGTCCGCGGTGCGCACGACGAGGCCTGGCTGCGGCGGGTCCGCCTTCCCGCGGGCGGGATCTCCGCGCGGGCCCTGGCGTACGTCATTGCCGGGCACGAGCTGCACCACCGCGCGGTTCTCGCCGAGCGCTATCTCACGGCCGGCGACGGACGCGGGCTCTCGGGAAGGTCGCAATGACGCCCGGACGCAGGAGACCCTGTTCTTCAAGCGAACATTTAGAGGTCTCTTGTATCGTGGTCCATGCGTAGGAGGTAGAAGATGGCTCGATCGATTCGCTGGGCTGGAGCGGTCGCCCTCACGGCGTCGCTCCTGGCCGTCGGCGGCGCGGCGTCGGCCCAGGGCGCGGGCGCCAGTTGGCCGTCGGTGGCCGGCCCGGTGACGGGCGGCAGTTACAGCACGCTCAACCAGATCAACACGAAGAACGTCTCCCAGCTCACCGTCGCCTGGAAGCTGAGCGAGCCGTCGATGGTCGGTGGCATGGAGGACTACCCGGTCGTGGTCGGCGACGTCGCCTACCTCGAGGGGCCCGACAGCACGGTCATGGCGGTCAATGCCACAAACGGCCAGACGATCTGGTCGTACAAGCCGACGACCGGCTTCTATGCGACGGCCTATGGGGCCGAGTCGCGCGGCGTCGCGGTGGGCCAGGGCAAGGTCTTCCTCCTGACCAAGGACGACCACCTGATCGCCCTTGACCAGAAGACGGGCAAGCCCATCTACAATGTCACGATCGTGAACTCCCACCTCGGCTATTCCGAGAGCGCCCCGGTCCTTTACGACAAGGGCCTGGTGTTCGTGGGTAGCGCCGGTGGCGACAGCGCCGTGCGCGGCTTCGAGGAGGCCCGCAACGCCGCCACGGGCAAGCTGGCGTGGATCCACTACAACGTACCGGGCACCGGCACCGGCTGGCGGGTCGTGGACTCGAACGGCGGCGGCGCGGTGTGGATGAACCCGACGCCCGGACCGGACGGCCTGCTCTACTACAGCACCGGCAACCCGGCCCCGGACCTGTACGCCGCCAATCGGCCGGGCGCAAACCTGTGGTCGGACTCGATCGTCGCGGTCAACATGAAGACGGGCAAGTTCGTCTGGGGCCACCAGGTGATCGCCCACGACATGTGGGACTACGACTCGGCGTCGCCGCCGGTCGTCTTCAAGACGGCGTCCGGCTGGGTCGTCGGCGAGGCCTCCAAGTCCGGGTACTGGTCCGAGGTCGACGCGCTCACGGGCCAGCTCGTCGCCGCGCCCGAGGCGTTCGTCACGGAGAACCACGTCATGCCCCCGACCAACGGCAAGTACGTGCTCAACTGGCCGGGACTCGTCGGCGGCAGTGAGTACTCGCCCGCCTCGTACGACCCGCAGACGCAGTACGCGTACGTCCAGGGCAACAACATGCCGATGATGGAGACGGCGGCGAAGGTCAAGGGCTTCCAGAAGGGGCAGCTTGACCTCGGCACCGCGGTCGGCGGCATGAAGACCCCGATCCACACCGGCAACTTCACCGCCTTCAACGTCGGCGCGGGCACGATCGCCTGGCAGGACAACACCAAGTTCCCGACCGTCGGCGGCATCGCGACGACGGCCGGCGGGCTCGCCTTCGGCGGTATCGACAACGGCGTCTTCGAGGCCATGGACGCGACGACCGGCAAGGTGCTGTGGGCGACCAACGTCCACACGTCGATCGGCGACGCGCCCATCGTGTACTCGGTCGGCGGTCGCGAGTATGTCCTCCTCGCGGTCGGCGGGTCGCTCCAGTTCCAGTTCTCGAAGGACGGCTACCACCCGGGCTACATCGCGTACGCTCTGCCGAGCAAGATGTAGCAAGGTCCCTCGCGAGCGGGAGGGCGCCCATCCGGGCGCCCTCCCGCTCGCTGTTCCGGCCCGCAGGGCGCTGTGCCGCGTCCTGTCCCGGGGCCCGCCGGTGGGGTCTGGGTGGCCCGCGCGCGGCCACCGGACGCCGGGGGGCCTACGGCTGGCGGGGTCCCCTACGCGGCTTGCCGGCGGGCCCGAAGGATTCGACGGTGAGCTGCCACGCGCCGCCGACCCGGGTGCCGCGCACCGCATGGCCGGTCTCGCGTCCGACCAGGTCGGCGATGCGCCCAGGGAGCCCGTCCGGGATCTCGCCGTGGAGGTCGAGAACCGGGCCGCCGTCACGGTCGGGGGCGTCGTCGCGAGGCTGGATGACGACGGCCACCGTGGCCGAGCCCAGGCTGCCCACGATGAGGCGTAGAACGGACTGCCTGACGGCCTGCGGTAGCACGGAGGCACCGTGGAACAGAACCTCGACCATGGGCGCGACCGACCCCCTCCCTGGCACCAGCCGAGCGGTGTCGGGACGTTTCGCCGCCCGCGGCGGGAGTCCCCCTTCCAGTCGCGAGCGATCGGCGATGCGCGGGTGCGTGCGAGGAGACGGACGCGAGCGCGTCCGGCCATTCGGGTGTGGCTTGCCTTTGCGGGGCCGCGACGACTGCTATGGGGAGCTATCGCGACGAGGATCTACAGCGGCGGCGCGCCGCGCGATACCGGAGCGGCGCCGGAGCGAGCTGGCCGCCGCCCCAGCCGCACCGCCTCGACAACGATCGCAGCCGCCAGGAGGACAAGCCACGGCGCCGATCCGGCGAACCACGCCGGGCCGCCTCCGTGGACGGGTCGCCACGGCTGCCAGTCGAACAGCCAGTGGGCCAGCATCGGCACCACCAGGCTGCCGCTGCGCCAGGCGATCACCCCGAGAGCGCAGCCGGTGATCCCGTCGAGACCGAGTTGGCCGAGACCGTCCGTGCCCGCTCCCTGTGGGCTCAGGAATACCGCACCCACGTGCAGGAGGGCGAACAGCGCGCCGCCGACAAGGATCGCGGGTGCCACGCCCATGGCCCGGCGCAGGGCGCCGAGCAGGGCGCCGCGCGCGGTGAGTTCTTCGGCGCAGGCGACGATGGCGAACGCGGCGCCGGCGAACAGCCACGCGGGTACGTGGGCCGAGGGTTCCAGGGACGACGTTCCGGCCAAGCCCCGGTTCCAGCGCAGGGTCGCCGCGAGGGCGCCGGCGATGAGGACTGCGGCGCCTGCGGCCAGCGGCCACCCGGGCGGCCGGCCTCCGAACGGCCGCATGGGCGTGAGCGCCAGGGGACGCACGAGCAGGGCCCACCCGGTGACGACGACGACCGAGTAGATCGCGGTGTACAGGCCCAGCCGGACCCACTGGCCCCCGGCACCCGGTAGGCGCGCGGCCCACCCGAGCACGGCCGGAACGGCGAAGAGCCAGTACAGGGCGAACTCCAGGAGCCAGGCGGCCATGGTCGAGGCCACGCGCACGCCCACCTCGCGACCGGCTGCCTGCCGCGCACCACGCCCGCGTGTCACGATCTGCCTCCTCCGGCTGCGAACCCGTCCGGCGCCGGGGCAGCATGGATGCCGACATGATGGCGTGTGCCTCCGGAAACGTCCAGGCCGGCGGCAGGTGCCCGGGGTTGGGTTGGGTGCGGATCGCCAAGGCGCGGTCGGGCACGGTCGGACACGATGTCGGCAGGGCGGGGATGCCGCCCCCGACGTGGAGCTTGGTCCGCGCCTGCCTGCCGGTGGCGAGCACCCGCCGCCGAAACGGTGCCAGGAAACCCCGGCCACAGGCGAACCGGCGGGGCGGCGCGTCATGAGGTCGCAGGCGCGTCGAGCCGGCTGCCCCGATGCGCGCGGACGAACCCCGAGACCGCTTCTCGAGGACCCCCGGCACGGGTCCTCAGCGGCCGCCGCGTGCGACCACCCGGCTCCGGTCCGCCATCTTGGCGGGTGAACACCGCGGGCCGGGCGAACGCGGCTGTTGGTCCGGTCCACGTCCGGAGGCTTCAATAACCCGCGCCTGCCTGGCGTGCCCTCGTTTGCCTGGACACCGGGACTGGCAACCTCTAGGCGGCGGCCAAGGACGTTCCAAGGAACGGGCGAGAGACTGGCAGGGGAGGAGGTCGGTTGCCCCGGTCGGTTGCTCCGCCCTTCGCTGAGCCCCTATACTGGACGGACACGGGGGCATCGGGCTTCTGGTGGGGTCCCGGGACTTCAAATCCTGTGGCGGGCGGACGACCCAGGAATGTTGATTTGGCGCGGTTTGTGGGCATTCCCCGAGGCGTGCAGAACGTGAAATCCTGTGACCCTACGAGGCTCCGAATCCGCCATCCAGGACTGCATAAACCCGCCCTCTCTGACGGCGATGCGTTCGCCGGGGGAGGGCGGGTCTTCCTGTTGTGGGGCGTTCCATTTGCGGCACGCCTTAGCTTCGGGGCGCCGTGGGCGCATATCTGTAGCTGGCCCGTTGTCTCGCACGACTCCGTCGATTGGGACGAGCCAAACGTGCCATGCAACCGCTTGTGGCAGTTGTCGCGTCGGTGGGCAACGGTGGGATTGTCTGGCAGGTTTCGCGTTCGTGCCGTGGAACCTTTGCCCCGGGAGGGTTCGACATGCGGTGCACGACGTGTGGGGCGCAAGTCGCCCCCGGGAGTCGGTTCTGTCCGACCTGCGGAGCCGCCATGGACGGTGCGGTGCCCACACACACCGAAAGGCGAACCGGCGGTGGCGCGCCTGGAGCGGCGTCACTAATCAATCGGTCGCGCCTAGTGGGTGCGGGCTTAGCTGCGTGTGTCGTTGTCGTAGGACTACTCGCTCTGTCGCGCCATGGCCAGGCCGTGGCGCTCAAAGACCAAGCCAACACGGCCGCGCGACAAGGGGACTACAGCGCTGCCATCACGTATCTGGCCGGTGCGCAGGCCGCGTGGCCGCTGGTCAGCCAGCAAGCAGCAGTGAAGCGCGACAGGGCGCTCCTCGCCTCCAATGAATACTTTAATCAAGGCTCACGAGCCTTCTCCTCAAAGAACTGGGCCGATGCCGTGCGGGAGTTTCAAGGTGTCATGGCCGGCAATGTGCACTACCACGTAGCCCAGACGCTCCTTGCGACCGCTGAGCAACGTCGAACGCAGAAGGCGGCCGTGGCAGCCTTTGTCCAAGACTGGACCACACTCGAGAACCAGGTCAACGTCCTGGACGGTGAGTACAACACGGACGTCAACTACCTCAATGGCGCGTGGCAACTGTTTGGAAACGGCCTGACGCCGAATACCCAGTCGCTGGTAAACGCGAACAAGTTCGCGCCGACCATTCAAAACCAGTTCGCGAAGGTTGAGGCGGCTTCCGTGGCGGCGGGCACCGCCGTTGGGACCTTGAAGGCCGATGGGCTGTCTGCGCCTGCGTTAATCGCATGCTACACGTCCCTTACAGCGGCCATGTCCGCCATGCAAGATCAAGCGACTGCGTTGAGCGATGAGTTGGACTCGCTGAACGGGAACGCGAACGGCACCAGTGACTATTACGCCTCCATCAACTCAGATATTGGTAGTGAGAACGCGGATATCACTGCTGAGGACCACGACATGTCGGTTGCAGGCAATGATGAATCGGAGTTTCTGGGAACGGCAGTGGCGGTTGTCGGACCGGTTGCAGAGGCATCGGGGGCGCAGTCTGGCGCGTAGCGGCGGGCCTTCGGGGCGCCCCGGCTCGTGTCAATGGTGGCCGCTGCGGAGTTGACCTAATGCATCTTAGGTCGCATACTGGAGCCAGCGGAGGACGAGCCTTCCAACCCTCGCTCCCAGGAGGCGACCGGCATGGACGGGACGCGCACAGAAGCCCGCACAGGCGACTTGGGCGAGGCTGGATGGCTTCCGGTGCCTGCCGACGTGCGGAACGCCTCTGCGGCCATCCTAGACGCCGCCACGGGCATGCCCGTCGAGGATGCGCTCGTCGAGATGTGGCTGGCGAACGTGTGGCGCCGCTCGAACTCCTCCAAGACGCAGGAGGCGTACAAGCGCGCCCTGTCTCGGTACCGCGCGTGGCTCGCCGGTCGACCGCTGCGCTCCGTGCAGCTCACCGACGCCGTTGGCTACGCGCGCCACCTGGAGGGCACAGGGCTCGCCGCGTCCAGTCAGGCGCAGGCGCTCGCCGCAGTCCGGTCCCTCTACCGCTTCATGGCTAGGGTGGGGAGCGCCAACGGCGGCATCGACCATTCGCCGTTCGACGCCGTACCGACGCCCAAGGTCGCGACGGCCGGCGCGCCTCGCATGCTGTCCACGGCCGAGGTGCGCGCCATGCTGGAAGCAGCGTCACCGAAGGCGGCTGCACTGGTGCGCCTGCTGGCCACGACCGGCCTGCGGATCAGCGAGGCCCTGGCGGCGACGTGGGCGGACGTGTTCACCGACCCGCACGGCAACACCGGTCTGCGTGTCGTAGGCAAGGGCGGCAAGCTGCGTGACGTGAAGTTGATTCCCTCGGTGGTCGACGCTCTCGGTGAGTGGAAGACCGACGCCGGTCCGCTCCTGCCGGTGCGCCACGGTGGCCCGATGACGAAGCAGGCGGCAGACGCCATGCTCGCGCGGCTCGCCAAGAAGGCGGGCATCCGCAAGAACGTCTCGGCGCACTGGCTGCGGCACTTCCTGGCCACCCAGGCGCTCGCGAACGGTGCGCCGCTCCTCACGGTGCAACGGGATCTCGGGCACGCGGCGCTCGCCACGACGCAGCGCTACCTCCACGCGGCCGAGGGGCTAGAGAAGACGAGCGCGGACTTCGTGGCCATCGGGTAACAGGACACAGGCGGTTGGACAGCGCGGTCTCGTGGCCGTAGGCCCGAGCGCTCGACTCCCCGGCTGGCAGGAATCGACAGCCGCAGCGCGAAGCAGCGAGGGGCATGCACGTTCCGTCAAACTGCAAACGGGGTGGACTCGTGCCGACGCTGGGATACTTTTTCTGTGCCGAGGCTGTCACAGGTGAAGGGCAGCCCCCCGCGACCGTCATGACCGTCAAGCAACCCTTCGCCACTCTTGCCCCTCGCTATGTACCTGGTCTGTACACGTTCGCGATTGTAGGAGCTATCACTGACGTCGACCAGCGGCGACCGCACTCCGTCGCGATCACCATGCACGGGCCGGACGGTGACGAAGTCGCTCGTACCAATCCGAACATCGAGGTTGCTCCAACAGACCGGAACGACCCAGTTACCAGCTTCAGTTTTGCGATTCTTTTGGGCAACATCGAGTTCAAGTCGGCCGGCGTATATCGGGTGGATGCCTTCCTGGACGGGCAAGAGCCTCCAATAGGCACCCTTAGCCTGCCTGTCTGGGGTCAGAATGACCCCACCGCCTTCCGGCGTGGGTGAGATCATGGCCAACGCGTACATTGCGCAAGGGGTTGCCGGCACCGACGACGGCGTCAGCGTGCGCCGGTTTCAACGGTTCGGGGCGCTGGAGTTGGTGCCAGACGAGGCGCCCCTGGGCACTTGGGCGTATACTGAAGTCGCAAGGGTCGTGCGTTTGACCATTGTTTCTCAGCCTGGGGGCACTCTCCTTGTGGATGTCATCGGAACAGGGGACGACCTCCGGGGGACGGGCGCTGGTGCGCCGGAAGGGGGTGCGGTCGTGAGAGGACGCCCTGCTTCTGTGGCTGTATCGACGTACCGGGTGATGAGTGTGGCCGCCGTCGCGGTGGCGTTGGGGGCAGTGGCGGCGGGCGTCGAGCGACAGTATGGCAACGCCGCCTTCCTACTCACCGGTGCCGCATTCGTTGCACTTATGCGGTCGATGCCCTACGATGACGCAACGCGCAACTCGCGCCGTCGGTGACTGTCACACCTTCGCGGGTAACGGCCCACGGCACCGCCGCCAACTTGTTGGCCGCTACCCCGCTGATCGCCATCGTGGTGGGCGCGATAGTCGTGATATATATCGTGTCTCGTATACCCGGGGACCGTCTTGCAGTCCTGTTCCACGAGGGCCTATTCAGACATTTGGGCCAGGCGGCTTGTCTTGCCTTTGCGTACGAAGCCCTCCGAGTAGCTACCTCGACGTCCTCGCGCCTGGTTCAGATCGCTGCGCTGGTTTTAGCCGCGGCTGCAGTGTGGGGTTTTATATATTCACTCGTCTGGTATCGCCCATCCAAATAGGGTGGGGGAGTCGGTTCAGTTCGGTCGAAGGGGCCCTGCCGGTGTCGGCCAGGGCCCCTTCGATGTTTCGGCGCGCGACGCCGCTACACGCCTGAACGCACGATGCGCGCCCCGCCCACCGCCGGTCTCACGTGCGCCCACCCGTCGTCGTACCACACTTCGAGCGTATCGCCGTCCGCGACCCCGAACGCATCTCGCACACTGTTCGGGAGCCGAACCCGGCCCTTGGTCTCCAGCTTCACGACCCATGGCCTCGTTGTGCCGTCAGGGGCAGTCGATCGCTTCCAAGGCGGAGTCCGTTCGTCGAGAGTCACGGCGAGCTGTTCGTCGGCCAGCTTCGTGTCCCAGATGCGCTCCCAGACGGCCGCCGCCTTGACGTGGCCACCGTTCGCCTTGAGGTAGTCAACCGCGTCCTTGGCTACTGCGCGCAGGCGCTCGATCTCGGCGCGCATGTCGTCGACCACGACGCGCTCCAGCAGGACTGGTGTCTGGTCGTCCCCGCACCACCGCCGCACGAGCGCAAGCGCCTGTTCCTCGGTCGGGCCGATGGTCATGACATCGCGTTGCATCGTCAGGTTGCCGTATACGGCCTTACCCATGACGAGTAGCCGCCTGAAGGTGCGCTCCAGGTCGCCCACCAATGCGGTCATAACGCGTTCCGTGCGCTCGCGGCAAATCTCCTGGGCAAGCCGGACGAACAGCGACAGCGGACCAAAGTAGTTGCCCTGGCGGTCGATGAACGCGAGCGGATCGTCGAGTAGTGGGGCGCCATCCAGACCGGCCGCCGCACACCTGGCCTCGAAGTCCATGATCGCCACGACACCCTTCGCCCTCGCCTTGGTGCCGATACCCACGTCCAGCGTGTCGGAGCCGAATCGCCAGGTGAGGACCCACACGGCCGCCTGCTCTTCGATCGCGTCCCTCGTAGCGCCGGCCTCAATGAGGGCGGCCATGCGCTCCTCGTCCCGCAGTAGCGTCTGCGCCTCCGACCACGGGCACACGAGGTGGTTGGCGCCAACCCACTGCGTTGAGCCGTCGTCGGGACCGCTCAACCACCGGATCTGCACCTGCCTGGTGCCCGGTGGACCTGTCGTCACCACCTCGACGGGAAGAAGGACCGACCCCTTCTGGGCCGGCCGCTCTCGATAAGCCATGGTGCCTTCGTACGGCATCGGACCACCTCCACATGGCCGATACGCTATTGGTGACCGATGCCCTACGGCATTCCTACAAACTGTCCACTCGCGATGCGATATTACGCCGCGACAAGCGCTACCAGAGGCGGCTGGGGTACCACCACGCGCAGGAGCCCGCAATCGCACCGCGCTCGCTGCATGGACGCCTGCGTGACGAGGTGCGCGCCGGCCCGACACAGCGAAGGTAGGCGCGATGGAGCGCGTCGCCGACGACGGGCGGCGTCGAACTGAATGACCCGATGAGGTGGCTGCCGATGTCTCATCCACGAACCTCCAGGGGGCCGAGATCGGACGTAACACTACCCTAGTCGGAGCGCGAAGGATTGCAAAGGGGTGTTACAGCCGATGCGCAGAAGAATACGAAGCCCCGACCGGCATCCCCGGTCGGGGCGTTGCGCGTTGGCTGGGGCTAGTCGAGCCCAGCGGCCACCCTGATCTCCTCGCGGCGGCGTTCTCGCTTGTCCGCCTGCATCTGGTACGACAGGGCCACCATCGTGCCGGTCCAACTCCGTGGCGCCCACCATGAGAGCAGCATCTCCACGGCCGCACGTTCGGATAGATCCGGGCACACAGCAACGAGACCCGTGCCGTCTGGCGTGAGGTTGAACTGTCCTCGGCCGCCCGGTGGCAGGCCGGGAGTATGCTGGGTCAGGACCGTCACACCGTCTCTCGCCATCCACGCCACCAGGCGCGTCCAGGTATGGGAACGGTATGGGCACGGTGCGGGTTTGCCCTTCGCCGTTCGGCCCCCCTCGACCACCCGCGCTGCGACCTGTCCTGAAAGAAGTGCGTCCATGGCGGCGCCGCTGGTCACGGCGGCTAGCGATGTCGTGAGTTCCGCTTCCCGGGAGTGAGATGCGACCCACCCTCCGAATCCCTCCAACGTCGCGCGCTGCACGGCGGACAGTGGCTTGCCGTTCCAGGTGCACGCGGAGTCGACCACGAGCTGTCGCAGGTCTGTCACGTCGCCGGTCCCATCGTTGGACGCCATCAGACGCTCGCCTCGATGCGTTGGAGCTTACGCCATGCCTCCATTCGCTCACGGGGAGGTGTTGCTGCCGCCAGGTCGGCCCACCGTTTCACCGTGCGCCAGGAGCGGCCAGTGACGAGGGCAAGGTCGGTCCACGTGCGACCTACGCCATGAGCCTTTAGCAGGAGATCGGCGCGGGTCCAAAAGGCGGCCATGTCGTGCATGTCGACGTCGGCTAACTGCTCCTCGAACGCCTGCCCGTTCGTCACTTCGCCTGCGTGGCGCGCCGGGGTCACCGTAGCGGGCTCTTCCGCGCCGTCAGGTGCCGCCCCCGTCGCATTGCACCGCGGGCACAGGATCGCGGCTCCCCGCTCGCGGTAGACGCCTTCCCGCGCCTCCTGCGGTGTGGTTGAAGCCGGTTCGGCCAGGCTGGCGAGTTGGTCCGAGGTCCACCCCGTCAGTTCGCCGAGGGCGTGCCAGTCCAGACCCGCTGCTCGCGCGCCGCACACGGCGTCCGCTCGCCGCCAGAAGGCGCGCATCTCGACGTCAGCGCACTCCAGGTCGATGTCACGAACGGTGAGGTCAGCCGGCTTCGTCGGCCACTGTGCCGCCGTCGGGATGCGGTCGGTGCCGACCATGTCAGACACGAGTCGCATGACGCGCCCATCGCGAAAGCCGTAGAGGTAGGTGTCGACGGCCAGGTGCCGAGCGTCGACGTCGAGTTTGCCGCTCAGGGACGAGATCTCGTAGTCGACTGGGAGCGTCGCACTGTGTTGCTCGCAGAGGGCCTCAATCGCCACGTTCAGGCGATTCCAGTCGTCGTACAGGTCCCGGGCGCAGAAGTGCATGACGGTCTGCGCGCGGTACTGGACCCAAGCTTCAAGCCCGAGCGTCGCCGCCAGGTCTGTGTTGAGGCTGCCCGCCGCGCCCGGGTCCTGAAGGATGGCGTTCAAGGGGATGGCTGCTTGAGTTGAGATGGCATCCAGGACACGCGCGATGTCCTGGAGCGCGGCGGCCGACGATTCGGCTGTGGCGGTCATCGACGCGCGACAGCCTGGGCGGGGCCGGTGGCGGCGCCGGCCGGTGCGATCTTCTCGCCCATCGCGTTGTACTCCGGCAAGCGGTCATCGGGGACCCATTCAGACACGAGGCGGAGAACACGGCCGTCCACGAACCCGGCCAAGTACGTTCTCACCGCCAGATCCTCCGACTCGTTGATCATGGTGTACACCACATCGCACAGGGCGCGCTCGTCCTCGACGGCAAGAACCTTGGATTCCAGGAGCAGCCCGACCACGCCGTCCAGTTGCGCCTTCAGCCGACGAAGTTCCTTCGATCGGAATGCAACCACGGTCGCCCCGCGGTGACCGACCCAGCCCTCCAAGCCGAGGTCTGCGCACTCGCGCTGCGCCCTCGTCAGTGCGCCAGCGTCCGCGTCCTCCACGCAGCCCGGGTCCACGTCGACCGCCCTGTCGCTCAGCCCGACCCTCTGCCCCAGCGCGTCGAGAAGCGCTTCCACGCGCTTCAGGTCGACGGGCCCGTCTGCGGTCACTCCCACACGATCGTCCTCCTTGAACGAACCAGGATCGAGCGCGCCAGCCGTTACCCGATCGGTACGAGGACCGACGGCACTGCCTCGACGATCTGGCCGGCTACGCGTTCGGCCAACGCGGTCAGGTCGGTGAGCGTCAACACGCGGTCGGCCGCCTCCACCTCGTCCGTCATGCGCTGCGCCCACTGACGCGCCCACTCGGAGGTGAGACCGCCAGGGTCAGGCAGGCCGCGCTTGGCGCCCGCCGCCCGGGTGTAATGCTCGCCGAGGAGGTACAGCAGGGAGGCGCCCTCCATGCCGGGCTGGGCCTTCAGGCCATGGTTGATGAACAGCATGCCGAGCTGGAGCGCCTTGTCCCATGCATAGAAGCCCCGAACGTATGGGGGCAGGTCGTCGGCGTGGGTTACGTCGACGTCCGGCGAGTTGGCCATCGTCCAGGCGGCGGCGACAATGCGGTCGCCTGCCGGTTGGACTTCGAGGGGGCTGAAACTCTCGTCGTCGCGCATTTCGATCCTCCTCGATGTGCCAACGGCCGCTGGCCACGATCGGGGATCGCGACCGGCGCCGGTGGACAGTGTGGGGCCGGTCGGGGTCACCTCCTTGGTCAGCCACGTGGCTCTGGTGGCATCCTAGTCTCGTTACGATCACGCAACAACTCTTGTCGAAGGGGATGACGGCCACTAGACGCCGCCATGCGTCGCCGCGCAACGCCGCCCGCTCTTGTTCCGATATCGCAACGTTTCTATACTGGGGGATGGAGGTGACCGAGTGGACGAGGACTGCCTGGTCGAGATCCTGACTGTGACGGAGGCTGCGATCGCCTGGGGCATGCGTGAAGACGCCCTGCGCCGGGCGTGCCAGCGCGGGACGTTCACGGCCGAGGAAGCCAGGAAGTCGGGCCAGACTTGGCTGCTCACTCGCCAGGCGATGGAGCGCGAATATGGCACGCCCAGGGCCGATGCCGGCGGTGGAGTGCCTGTGGCCGACCTACTCGCGACATACGGCCTTCGCAAGGCTGCCGACGTCCTCGCCCGCCGCGACGCCTTCGCAGCCGGCGAGCTGTGGCGCGAGGGGCGCCGGTGGTACACGACCGAGGCGGCGATGGCGAGGGTGTTTGGGGGGCGCTGACCGTTGCGGTAACGGAGCAGCGCCCGCTTTGGCGCCCGGCGCCTTTTCTGGCGTCGGGGGCCAGGTCAGGGGCGCGGTCGGATGCTTTCCGACCAGGCGTCGACCTGCGCCTGTTCATCTTCGGTCAGGGTGCCCTCGGGCCGTTCGGCGGAAGGGGGGAACAAGTGCAAAGGCGCTTGCGGAGGTTCGGCGGCAAAGAACGATCGCATTGGTCCGGCGGTCAACGCATTCACAAGTTCGGCCGCCTCGCGTGTTCCATGAGTGGGTGCCTGGTCATCTGCGGGAGCGGATTGGTAGCAGCGGAATCGCTCGCAGAAGGCGGTCAGTTTCGTTCCCTTATCGTTCGCCATGCACCAGCCTCCGGGCGCCCGATCGTGGTCACGTAGGCGCATGACGACGGCCTCGTCTTCGCGACCACGGTACGCTGTCCAGTCGAAGTAGTACTGGCAGAAGTCGCAGATCGGGTAACAGTCAGGACCACAAAGTTGCCCCTCTGGAACCAGGGCCGACATATCCACCGGCATCACCTCGTTGCCGTTGACTGCAGGCGCCGCCGAGCGGTCGAAGATTAGCGTATGTCGGCACCTACATGGCCCATCTCAACGGCCCTGCGGTCCCACTCCTCGACCATCTCCGCGAGGGTCCACGCCTCGTGGTCGACAACGTTCCGTCTGACGTGCGGCCAACCAGGGCTTGCCATGTGGTGGCCCGGATCGGCAAAAAGTTGGCTTGCCCGAACCTTCGGACGCTGACCCGGGCTCTCATGGGCGTCTAGTCCATAGCAAAGCGTCATGCCCTCCGCGGTCAGTTCGTCGCCGTATCTCAAGACTAGGCGCGTCAGAAGGCGCTCGCGCTCCATTTTCGGCACGCCGAGTAGCAGGGCGTCATCGGTCGGTTCCGTTGCATCCACCTCCCAAAGAGCATACAGGTACGTGCGTTGGTTGGTCGTTAGTCTTTGAACGTAATTGTCGTAGACACGGGCGCGATGCGCTTGTTGCTCGTATCCGTGACGGTGATCGTGTACGTCCCAGCGTCGGCGCTGTAGATGAGAAAGGAATCCGAGGCACCGGCCGCCTTCCCGAAGTCGGTGTAGTCTTGCGACTCTACGGCGTTCCCCATCGGGACTATCGCTACGTCGTTGTTGACGCAGCGGATGACGCCTTGAATACAGTTGGCGTCGAACACTTCGACGCTATTCCACCATCCGACCACACTCAGGCTCGGAGTCGGCGACAGCGCCAATTGCACCGTCTGGTAATTCGCCGGGTGGGGCTTGCCGTCATATTCCAGCGTGACCTTGACCGCCACATACGGGTCACCGTTCCCGCTGACGCTCGCCCACGTCCCGTTCAGGTCATCCACGGGCGCCACCTGCGCGCTCGACCCTCCCGGCGTCGACAACGCCAGCGTCTCGGGGTAGCCGTTGCTGGCCGGCGTTCCCGCCGTCGTCGTTCCCGTCGCGGGCGTCGTCCCGTTCGTCGTGATCGCGAGCGTGTTGTTCGCCCAGGCGTACTTGAACCCCATGGCCGCCGATAGCTGGCTCACCGGCACAAGCAGGTCGTTCGCCGACTCCTGCGGCGTGAAGGTCCCCGAGTAGGCCGTGCCGTTCACCGTCAAGGTCGACTGCCCAAGGTATCCCTGCGCGAGCGCGAAGCCGCCCGTGGCCACAACGGCGCCAACGGCGAACCCCGCGATGGCGCTCGTCCATCGCTTCACTGGTAACACCTCCCACGGGTCGCAGGTTCAACGGGCCGGCGGTGACTCCTGCGGTGGCTCAGAGGCGGTATACGGACTAGCGCGGCGGTGCCCGCGGGGGCGATTCCGCTGGACGCGGGCCGACCAGGGGCGCCCCGGAGCTCCTGGCTGCTTCGTGCGAGCCGCAGTACACTCGCCTCGAAGTGCGGGCTCGGGGTGGTCGTGCGGACCTATACCCCCAACCGCGCGCCCTGGACCGCACGTCCGGGAAATGTTAAGGCGCCGCAGCCAAGCGAGCCGGGCCTTGCCCCCGATGGCCGCGCGGGCTTCCCAGGACTGGTCAGGCTGCACCTGGGCCGCAGAACAGAACGCCGCCACTCCGTCAGGAGGAAGGCGGCGTAACCCATTCGTGGGCACGGTCGCCATCGCGCGGGCTATCGAGGAGCGCGAGCGGGAGGCGGCCAGGGAGAGGCAGCGGGCGCACGGAGGAACGGCGCCGGGGAAGGCGGCCAACACTCCGGGGAAATTCCCCGAAGTGACTGGCGAGCCAAGCGGCCGAGCGGCCGACAAAGTAGGCGCCGCCGTGGGGATGGACCGTAAGACCCTCCAGAAGGCCGAGGCCGTCGTCTCCGCCGCCCGCGCCGACCCCGAACGCTACGGTCCCATCGCAGAGGAGATGGATGGACAGGGGCGCCCCCGTCTTCGCCAACCCCCGCCGGTTTCCGCCGAACGGGCATCGCGACCATGCCCGGGTCCGCGTTGACGGCGACGCATCATGGGCGGATCATCGAAGTATGCAAACACTAGCCCAACGCGCCGCCCTAACCGGGCGCCTTCGGAGCGCGCTCGAACTCGGCGGGTTCTGGGAGTACGACGAGGACAGCCTGGCGACGCACACGCCACGGAAGGTCATTCGTCAATTCGACGTGCGGCGGGCGACCGGTATCGACAGGGCGTTGCTAAGCAAGTACCTGTCCGGACAACGAGTGGTGTCCAAGAAGGACGCCGAGAAGCTTGGCGCGGTGTGCGGCGTCCCCGCTGCCTTTCTCCGAGATCCCGACTTTGCACCCCTGTGCGCACACGGCTGGCCTGCCGGCGACGACGGTGCCTGCCGAAACTGCGCGACCGCGATCGCTGCGGTCATTCGAGAAGGGCTCGGCAAGCTGGACGCCTGGCTCAGCTGTGATTCCTGCAGCCGGCTACTGGTCGGCGACCCCCTCGAAGGTGGCGTCTTCGAGCAACACGCTTGGGCCGTCATTGGTCGCCACCACGGCATTCGCCGCCATCATGGCGCCTTTGTGCCGTGGGATGCTCGCTTCACGCGGAACGACGATGGCACCGTGGCGATGGAGGCCGTACCGCCGCCGCGTGTCGGCAAGGCGCCCCTCGACCTAGCCGGGCTACGCGGCGGACTCTTCCACGACGCCATCGAGGACGCGCGTAAGCTCATCCCGCCTGGGGCGCACGGGCACAGTGATGGTGGCGGCAGGGAGCGCCGCCGCTCGCGCCGACCGACCGTCGACCTCTACGCACCGAGCGGCGGCCGTCGCGATCGGGCCGGCGAGCTACCGCCGTAGGGTTTGTCAACGCTTGTGTACCGTTCGCTTGGCTGTCAAGAATGCGGTGGTAGGGTTAGGGTAGGTTTGCAAAGGAGGCAATCCCGTGAAGAGCAGCCCCCTGAAGGCGTGGCGTAAGCGCTCCGGTCTCCAGGCAGCCGACGTGGCCCGGCGTACCGGGCTATCTGCAGTGTCGGTGTGGCGCGTCGAATCGGGCGTGCAGGCGTCCGTCCCCGGTGCCATTTTGCGCCTGGTGGCGGCCGAGGACGGCCCCGAAGTCGCAGCCGACCTCCAGCGTGCGCACACGGCCTGGCGCCGCGAACTCGCAGCCGAACCAATCGTAGCCGCCAAGTAGCGGTCCGGACCCCCGATCCAGCAACCCCGAGCCGCCAGGCCCGGGTTTTTTCATGTCCTCCACCGCGTGGCCCGATGGCCGCGCTCACCATACGAAAGTGGTGCGAGGTGCCCAACGAAAACGCCGCCCCCCACGACGAGGGCGACGCGCAGAACCCGTCCACAACCAGCGAAAGCCTATCGAAGAAGTCGGAGATCGTCAAGGAGCCAGCGACCCGTCCTGAGTTCTCGTCGAAGCGAACTGGCGCCGCGGAAGTCGTCCGCAACCCACAAGACAACGCGATCGCCGGCATCGTCGTCCGAATGCCCGCCCCCGACGGTCGGGTTTTTCTATGCTCGTACCGGACTCGACGCGGGATCTTCTGGCGCAGTGCGGAGATCGCCTTCGACCTTCCAGTCCTCGCGCTGGCCGAGGAACGCGGCTGCGGCTGGGTGCGGGTCGAGCTGAACGATCAGCGCGGTCAACGAGGCTGGGAAATCGACCTCCCGACCTTGCTCGACGGCCGCCGGTTCACCATGAACGGCCGCCAGCAGGTAGCGCTGCCCTTCGCAGTCTGGTTCTTTCGCAACCTGGAGATCCTCGACCGTGAGCAGCAGCTGGCGACCTACGGCAGCGTCCTACGGTCTCGCAGGGGACGGCCGGCGTGAGCGCGCCGGCTGTCGACCTTCGGACGGCTGCGCTTCCGGCGGCCACCCGCCCCCGCGCCAACGAGGCGCTTCGCCTGCTCACGACGGGCTTCTCGGTGGTGCCGATGCTACCGCGCTCGAAGGAGCCGCACCACGCGATCCTGCGCGCCATGTTCGGCAGGTCCACCTGGACTCCGCTCAAGGCACGCGCCGCATCGCCGGCAGAGTTGCTGTCCTGGTTCGAGCAAGACGCCGAGTGTGGTATCGCCATGATCCTGCCCGACGACATTGCCGCCGTCGACATCGACCACCCGGAGCAGTGGTCTGACCTGGCACTCCCGGCGACCCTGGCTCATCGGTCCTCGTACGACCGGTCGGGCCGCCCCAAGTCGCACTTGCTGTACAAGGTGGATCGACCCGTCGACACGCGCCGTGAGGTTTGGGGTGAGGTCCTCGGCGGGGGTCACCTCGTCATTGTGCCGCCGAGCATCCACCCGTCGGGCGCCCCCTACGCCTGGTTCGACGGCATGGCGCCGGGTGAGGTGGAGATCGCCGCCGCGCCCTCGTGGATGTACGGTCGCAAGACCGCTACGCCGCCGCTCCAACCAGCGCAGCTTGGCGCCACCGCTCGGGGACGACGAAAGGCCGAGGGTAGGGGTGGGGCGTCCGCCCCTGAATCCCTTGGTACAGAGCCATCGGAGCCCGGGATCAGGGTAAGGAAGAATACTCTTTCTTACCCCGATCCAGGAGCCCAGTCCGACGGGCGCCGCGACTGGCCTTTCAGGGATATGGCTGACCGCGAGGACGTGGCCCTGGCTGTTCTCCAGGCAGCGGGCGCCCGACCCAAGCCGTTGGGCAAGGCGTTTCGCTGTCCGCTTCCTGGCCACCACGATCGCAAGCCTTCGGCGGCGCTCTGGCGTCAGGATGGCAAGCCGGTTGCTCTCCACGACTTCCATGTGGCAAGCGGGACAGTCTGGTGGCCCCTCCCGGACGTGTTCGCAGCCCTGACGACGGGCGAGACGCGGACCTTAAAGGCAGCCGAACGGGAGACGTGGTGGCTGCGAGGCTTGTACGAAGCAGGGTTCATCGAACCGCCCACCATGCACGCCACCAAGGTCGATGCGAGCGCGCCGCCAGCCGCCAAGAAGCTGCACGAGGGATTCGCGCTCCTCCTTGGCCTTCGAGCATTCCACGATGCGTCCCAGACAGCCGCGCCGTACGCCTGGGACTTCGCGCGCGGCTGGTCCGGCCTCCGATCCAATTCAGAGGTTCAGCGCGGTATGAAATGGCTCCTCGAGCGGCGATACCTCGTAATCGTGCGAAGGGGTCAGGGACGGCATGCGGCGATGTTGGCCCTCGGCCGACCCGAGGTTCGCGCGTGACCGCTGGAACGCGCACCACCCGCGCAGGCCGCCTTTCGTGTAACGCGCTGTGCGCGTTTCCTGTAACGCGCCCTTGTGGCCGGGAACGAGCGCCTCCGGGTAGTCCGGCACGTGGACCAGTCCGGACGGCGGACTACGTGTGCGCTCACCGTTCCGGGGTAGATCCCGGAGGTTCCGGGAGATTCCGGGAGATTCCGGGAAGGGTCAATCGCGCAGTCCCGCGCGATCCCGCGCAGTCCCGCGCGATCCCGCGCGATCCCGCGCAGTCCCGCGAAGGTCCGCGCGGTCTCGCGAAGTCCCGCGCAAGTCCGCGCGTGCGCGATCTGCGCGATTATCGCGCTGCGCGCGCAGGCGATTGGGACACGTGGGGCGGCCAATCAGACTGTGAGCATCCACCTGGAGCGATGGCGATCGCGTTACGCTGCCGCACGCAGCGCAACGGCGTAACGCGTGACTTCGCTGTTTTCACCGCAAAACGCCGAAGAACGCCGAGAAGCGCCGCCCGGTCCTTGCGTGACGGTCATGTAACGGCGACCGACCGTTACGCAACGGCCGGAGATTCGCCCTCGGCCAACCAGCGGAAAGCGGCGGAAACCAGCGGAGATCAGCGGAAACCAGCGGAGATCAGCGGACTTTGGCGGCGAGTGACCAGTTGCCGAAGAGGGCCGCACGCTCCCTTGAGCCGCCCTGCGGGTGAGCGACGCCCAGCGAACCTACCTACACGTCGGCCGAGTGACGAGGAACCAGGCGACCATCCGGAGGCACCGACGCAACGTTGCAGCGGTGCCCCAACGCGACGGTAGCAACGCTACAGCGGTGATGACACTCATCCGATCAGACCATCCTCGATGCTTGGACGTGCCCGAGCCTCCGCGTCGCCGATGCGGTCGCGGTCGGATACGTCCTCTATCGACGTCCACGCTCTTATCCCTAAGTGAGGTGAACAGATGCCCCATAATGCAGTTTCGCCTGACCGCCGCCCAAGAGCGGGCGATGGATGCTCTCATGACCGGCGCCAGTGTGACGGCCGCCGCGAAGGTCGCTGGCGTCAATCGGAACACGGTTAGCGACTGGCTGAACCGCCACACCGGCTTCGTCGCCGAGTATGGCCGGCGTAGGCGAGAGCTGTGGTCGGCGCTACGCGGGCGGCTGTCAGCGCTCGCGACCAAGGCGGTAGATGTGTTGGAGGCCGAATTGGACGAGGCGGGTCCCAAGCGCCTTGACGCCGCGATCCACGTCCTGCGCGCGACGTCGCTCTATGACGCGGGCGACCGCGAAGTAGCCGTCGAGTTCGCCGGCACAGTCATGGAGGCGATCGCAGCCCTGCCCGCCGAGTACAAGGCGACCGTGGTGATGGCCGTGGAGGAGCGGCTGCAGGCCCTCGGCATCGTCTGATCGGGCGCCCTAACGGCGCCTTCCCCACCAAGCAAGTGAGGTGACGCATGACCCTGACAACGGCAGCGGCACGCCTTCGGCAGGCCGCACAAGAGGCGATGGACGCGATGGTGTCCGACATCGACGCTGGCGAGAATCTGACCGACCGGGACTGCCTCTACACGCTCGGCGGCGTCGGTGCGCTCGAAGAGGCCGCCGACGCGCTCGAACGGTGGGCGCATGAGCCCAGGCGACCGCAGTCCCTACCCGATAGCCTCACGCCCGGCGAGCGCCGCCGGCTGCGGGAAGTCCTGCGCCGCCACGGCGTCGAGGTCCCGCGATGAGCGCGCCTACCCTGGCTGACGCCTCGGCGCTCCTCAGGCAGCGGGCGTCCATATTTCGCAAGGTGGCCGCCGTGAATCTCGCCCTGGGCACGACAGACGAGGCGACCGCGATGGCGCAGGTGGGCGCGGCCATCGTCATTGAGGGCTGTGCGAGCGACATCGACGACCTGGCGAGCGGACGCCCCGCACCGCCTATGGATCCAGACCTCGCGCTCAAGATCGCGCTCGCGGGAGCGCTCACATGATGCTGGGAGGATCGCATGCCCGCTGACCGCTCTATCAACATCCGCACGAATGCCGACCTCACGGGCGCCGAAGCCGTACGCCAGAAGATGGCCGAGATCGTCGCGCTCGTCGAGAAGCTGGAGGGTAAGGGTGTCGGTATCCCCGGTGGTGGCCCCGCTCCTACGGCGCCCGCTGGCCTTGGCCCTGTGGCGATGGCGCAGCATACCGCCGCCGTCTCGCGCATGGCGGTGGGGCAGACGAGCGCGCCCGAACAGATGGGCGTGTTCCAACACATGGCGGCCCTGCTCACGCGCAAGGGCGGAAGCGGGCAGCCGATCGTCGCTGGCCCCCAGGGGAGCGGGATGCCGTCCGCCGCTGCACTGTTGACCTATCTGCAAACTGCGCTGCCCCAGATCGACCCGGCGCTTCACGCGCAGGGGCTCGTCGGCGCGCAGGGCACTCCGTCCGCCGGGAACGCCGGTGCGCGCCCTTGGTCGCCGCCCCACGCATCGCCGGCAGCTGCCCCACACGGGCAGGCGGCTCGCTCGACACCATCCGCCGGGTGGCCGCCGATCTCGACGGGTGGTCCCGAGTGGACCTCGCGGCCGTCGACCGTGGACTGGGTGGCGGCGCAGGCGCATGCGGCCGTGCGGACCCCCTACGTCGGCGGCGCTGGCTCCCAGCCGCGCACGCGCACCGTACTGGTCCGCCCCGAGGGGGTGTCCGACGACAACTGGGCGACCATCCAGGCGGCTCACGACCAGTACCGGAATGCGATGGGATCGCCGGCCACACCACCGGCGATCAAGCTGCCTTCCCGCCTTCCGGGTCTGACCGGCAAATCCCGGCGGTGGACGACGGCGCTTCCCGGTTCGTCCGCCTACGTGGAGGACTGGTTCAAGGCGGCTGGCCACGCCGATGTGCAGGCGACGCTGCCCGAGTTCGTGCGCGGCGAGTACGCGAGCGCCAGCGAGTCCTACCGGAAGGGCGACATGGGCGCCGCCCAGCGCTTCTACCAGGAGTGGGGCACGCCGCAGAACCAAGAGCAGCAGATGGCGCAGGCGTTCGAGGCTGCCCTTCGCATGGCGGGGCTCACGGCGAGCCAGGTGCAGCAGACCCAGGTGGTCGGCTCGTCGCCAGCCTCGCGCCGATTCTTCACCGCCATGGGGCGCAAGGCCGCGTTCGAGCAGATGCCGCCGCAAGCGCAGTTGGAGTATCAGCAGGCGAGGGCAGCCTACCTCGCCGGCAACGATGCCGCACCGCAGGCGTTCGCCGATCGGTGGGGCGGCCAGGTGAACCCCGTTCCCCCAACGGCGGAGACGAGCGGCTTCACGGGTAGCATGCTCGCCGGTGGCGCCGGGGTGGCCACGGCCCTGTTCCAGCGGGCACTACCCTTCGTCGCGCCAGCCGCTGCTGCTGACTACCTCGTCGGTCAGGTCTCGCAGGGCACGTCGACCTTCACGCCCCAGGCGCAGGCGTTCTCGGACCTCACCAAGACCGTGGGGACGGCCGGACAGAGCCTCACGGCGTTTCAAGCGGCGGTCACGAAGACGACGGCAGCCATGGGGTACACGGCACAGACACAGACGCAGATCGTGACGGCACTGGCCTCGGCTATGGGTGCGGTTGGCACTCCGGCGCTGGGGGGCGTTGCGGGCACGGTGGCGGCCTTCGCCAGAGGTGCCGGCCTACCGCCCCAGTCGGTATCCCAGATGGTCGCCATGACGACGACGCAGGGCGTCACGGCCACACCGGGGATGCCGGGAAGCGCCGGGTCGCAGATGACCCCCGCGAAGTGGCTGTCCCTCATGTCGTCGGCCACGGCCGCAGGCGGCATGGAGGGCCGCATGGGCGAGGTGATGACGGGATTCCTCCAACTCGTCCAGCAGGTCGAGCAGTCCGGCGTCTTCGCTCCGAGTGGACGCCAGATCGCCTCGCTCCAGTCGACGTTGTCCGCGACCGGCATCCAGGGTCTCATGGGCACACGCGGCGCGCAGGTCCTAGGCAACCTGGCGAGCGGCATCAGCAACCCGGCGACCAACATGGGGCAGATGCTCGAACTCCAGGCGCTGGGGTACGGCAAGAAGGGCGGCCCGACGTACTTCCAAGCCCTGTCCGAGGAGCAGAGCAATCCCTACGCGCTCATGGGACCGGTGGCGAAGAAACTCCTCGCCATGCCCCACGGCGCGCTCTCCTTCGGCAAGAACGGAATGCCGTCGGCGTCGCTCGCCCAGCTTGGCGCGCTCCTCGCCGGGTCGATCGGCGGCGTGAGCATTCCGCAGGCCGAAGCGTTCCTGTTCTCGATGCGCCATGGCGTCCACACCGTCAGCCCGTTCAACGGACCACCCGAGGCGTCGACCCTCCTTGGCGAGCTCGACAGCGCGACGACGCCGAGCCAGTTGACCGCCGTCCAGGACCGGATCAAGGGCCTGCCGCAGTCTGCCCGGATGGGCAGCTTCGCGCAGCAGGTCCAGGCGACACAGCAGTATCTCGCGGCACACCCGAACAGCATCATGTCGGTCCAGGACCAGGCAGACGCCGCCAAGGCGGTGAAGGCGCGCCAGACGGCGCTCCTCGTCGGACCGCCATCGCGCGCGCTCGGACACGCCTTCAACGACCTGGGTCCGTTCGGCGGCGCGGCGGCTGCCATCTCCGCTGGCATAGGGGGCACGTGGGCGCTACGCAAGGCCGCAAGTGCCGGCGTTCGCCTGGGGCGTAGCCTGTTCGGCAAGGGCGCACCCTCTGCCGCCACAGGCGAGGCGGAAGCCGCTGCCGGCAGTGAGGTAGCCGCAGGAGGGGCCGACATCGGTGGCGCCGCTGCGGACGTCGCTGTCGCGGGCGGTACCATGGCCGGCTTGTCGTGGCTTCCCCCTGCTGCGGTGGGCGCTGGCCTCATCGCGCTCACGCCGGGTCACGCTCCCCGTAGAACGAGCGGCGGACCGCTGTCGCAGTTCTGGAACTGGCTCAACACCGACCCCTTCGCGTCGCCAACGGCCGCTGCGCTTCACGCCGAGGCGGTGAAGGGCGCCGCGTCCCCCACGCACGCTGCGATTCGCGCCCTCGCCCACCACGTCGCGTCGTCGCCCTCACACGCAACGCTGCGGGCCCTGACCCTGCACGATTCCCAACACGCGGCTGCGACCACCGACGCAGCGACAACGGCCACGACGGTGCCCAGTGGCGCCCAGGCGCTCAGCGAAACGATCCGGTCCATGACGATCGACGCGCTCACGATCCAGCAGATGACGTTGCCGCAGTCCGTCCAGCAGATGCTTTCTGCAGCGGGCGGGGCGTCGACGGCGACAGGGGGCTTCCGGTACGCAAGCCTGGTGACGGGTCAGGGGACGCCTACAGGCATCGGGGCGCCCACCGGTGCCGGAACCACAGGTACCGGCGGCTCGGGCGGACCGAACCTGAGCGCGGTGCCGCCGTACTTCGCCAAGGCGTTCTCCAAGGCCGGCGTGCCGTCGTGGATCGCCGCCGGCATCGAGGCGTTCGAGGGCAACGTCGCGCCGAACAAGTGGAACGCCGACACGGGCGGAACGACGTCGACCGGCCCGCTGCAGCTCAACAGCGGCGGCCAGGGTGCCGGCTACTCCGCCTCGTACCTCGCCGCGCACCCGAACCTGCAGGCGCAGCTTGGCGTCCCTCCGATCGCGAAGGCATACGCGGCGGGCGAGCGCCAGGGTCTGACAGGCGAGAACCTGTTCCTGTACACGCTCGGCCACAGTGGGCACCCGGACTACAACGGGCTGTCGTCGCCCGACCAGCAGCGCGCCATGGCGATCTGGAGCCGCATGGCGTCGAGCCTTACGAAGATCGAGCGCCGGGGGCGAACGCCACCAGCCGCCGCTCAGGTCATCTAACAGTCGCCCGCCCGAGGGCGGCTTCTTCGCGCATGTGGGGGTGAGCCATGAGACCTATTTCCGTGACCACCTATACGCCGACGACATCCGTGACCGTCCACACCCGAAACGGCGACGAGTACGACGTGACGGGCGACCTCATCTCGTGGCAAACCTCGAAGGCGATCACCTCCGGCCAGCCTACGGGAACGTTCACGGTGAACCTCGTCGCCCGCTCGGACACCGCCGGCTCATGGGCCGACAAGATCAGACCGATGGACTACGTCGAGATCAGGGCGTCCAAGACGGGCGCACAGACCCCACTGCCGATCATCATGCGCGGGTTCGTGACCTCGTCCGAGCAGGCCCTGCAGTTCGACGTGTCGGGCGGCCCACAACGCCAGGTAACGCTCACCGGTCAGGACTTCGGCAAGATCCTGACGAACTGGCAGATCCTCTACCTGTGGCAGATCCACGCGGTCCAGTCGCTCTACGCGGCCCTGGGCTACGGCCTGAGCGGCAACTTCGGCATCGACGCGACGGACTCGACCCCGACGAAGTTCTTCGGTCAGAGCATGTCCCACATCATCGAGCCGGCTGTCGCGCGCCTGCAGAAGATCAACCCCGCTGTCCCCGACCTCGGGCTGGTGGTCTCCATCCCGGAGCGCTACCAGATGCCCGTCGTCGCCGTGGAGAGCTACACGGGCAGTTACTGGAACCTGCTTCAGACGTTCGCCTCGCCGCCCTTCGGCGAGCTGTTCGTCTTCGACGACGCGGACGGCCCCAAGCTCGTGGCACGGATGGCGCCGTACCACACGCTCGCAGGGGACTACCCGCCTCCCGGGCAGCCGCCGATGCTGGAGCCGGCGATCATCCCCGCGCAGGACATCAGCGCCTACGACCTTGAGCGGTCGGATCAGGACGCGCTGTCGTTCTTCTTCACCTACAGCGACGCGGCGTCCCTCACGGGGACCTCGGCGGCTTCCTACGTCCTCCCGGGCGGCGAGCGCAATCCCGTGTACTACCCGGCCACCGCCGACCTGTACGGCCTGCGCCAGGAGATCAACGACACGCCATGGGTGACCATGGCGGACGTGGGAAACCCGTACAGCGGCAGCCAGGCGACGGCGATCGCGGGCGAACTGAACAGTTGGCTTGCCGCCGTCATGAAGGACAATCCCGAGTTCCTGAGCGGCACGATCGACTGCCACGGTGACCCTGACCTCATCGTCGGCCGGTACGTCCAGATTGTGATCGCTCGCGATAAGTGGACGGACATGATCACGGAAAATGCGACCAGGGACATGAGGCAGCAGTGAGCGGAGAGCCGTCAGTCGACTCTCCGCTCAGCTTCGCATCGGTCAGCGGGA
>Ga0080006_1079442_pt1 | contig 48116 bp, 47 predicted proteins | sample RS3BMetagenome_FD_69209 | JGI IMG/M metagenome (GOLD analysis project Ga0080006, IMG submission 69209) | Ferric oxide microbial mat and aquatic microbial communities from Rainbow Spring, Yellowstone National Park, USA - RS3B (SPADES... ... | reverse complement strand
GATCTTCTCTCTGCTCCATTCATTGCTCGGCGGAATCGGCCTGTTCATCGCGGGCGTCATCATCGCCCGCATTGCGACCAAGCACGATGTCGAGATTCTGCGTGTGCTTTTCAACTCCGGCAAGTTCCGCCGACGCTACGACCCGATGAAGGCAGACACGATGGAACTTCAGATAGCGAGGCGCGATGGTCAAAGTTGAGCACATCACGAAAGATTGGCGGGAGGCAGGCTCATTCGCCGCCCAGGTGAACCTGTACGGCTTTTGGGATGAGCACTGCTTTCTGACGAAATCAGGCGACCTCGGCGTGGCGCTCCGAATCGGCGGAATCGATTACGAGAGCCTGGACCACGCTGGCCGGGACTACGCGGTAAAGCGCCTCGAAGCCGCCTTCCGCTCGCTCGATGACAAGTGCCGCCTCTACCAGATTCTTTTCAAGCGCAACCGGCCCGCCATTCCCCATGCCGAGTATGAGAACCCGCTGGTGCGCGCGGCTGTGGAACAGCGCAGCGCATTCCTGCAGTCCAAAGCAGGCCGTTTGTATTCGATTGAGATTAATTGGGTCGTCATGATCGATGGCAGTTACGCCAAGACTGGCTTGCTGCACGCCTTGGCGCAGTTGCCGAAGCAGCCGCGCTCGTCGTTGCGCGACCTGCGCGCCCTGTTCTCCGGCAACAAGGAACGAACGCTGATCCATGCGCAGATCGAGCGCGACCGGCAACGCCTGCAGCAGAAAGTGAACAGTTTGAGTGGGCAGCTAAACGACCTCACCACGGTCGAGCTGCTAGGGGCGGAGAAGACCTTCCGGCTTGTCCGGCGTCTCGTCAACTTCCGCCCCTCCAAGATTGCAGACGCGCCCCTATGCGGGGCGCGTCATCTGGACTGGCAGGTATGCGGCTCGGAGTTGGAAGCGCACCGCGGCTACCTGCGAATGGACGATGACTACATGCGTGTGCTCACGCTGAAAGAGCTTCCCGGCGAGACCCGGCCATTGATCCTCAATGGCCTGCTCGACATCCCGGCGAACTTCCACGTCGTCACCGAGTGGCATCCGGTCGATAACGCCAAGGCCCGCAAGGAAATCGCCAGCCGCCGCCGGCATCACCACAACTCCAAGACCAGTTTTGTCTCCAATCTCCAGGACACGCAGAACACCGGCAACCAGGACAATCTCGTTGACGATTCCAAGGCCGCCGCCGTCGCGGAGCTGGGCGGCGCATTGACCGCGATGGGTATGGAGGGGAAGAACTTTGGCGAGTTCACGCTGTCGGTCGTGGTCTACGACGAGGACTGTGCGAAGGTGGAGCACGCCGTAGCCGAGTTTCAAAAGCTCTTCACCCAGCATGATGGCCTGCTCTACGAGGAACGCTACAACCTGCTCAATGCGTTCTTTGCGACCATCCCAGGCAATCGGCAGTTCAATCTGCGCAAGCAGTGGGCGCTCAATTCCAATTACGCCGACCTGTCGTTCGTGTTCACCGTCGATAGCGGATCGCAGTGGAACCCGCATCTGGAGCGGGAGTATCTCGCCGTCCTCGAATCCACCCACGGCACGCCCTACTACCTCAACATCCACAGCGGCGATGTGGCCCACACACTGCTGCTCGGCGCTACAGGCTCCGGTAAGTCCTTCATGCTGTCCACAACCCTTCAGGCCGTGCAAAAGTATGGCCCACTGACCTTCATCTTCGACCTCGGCGGCAGCTACGAGACACTGACACGCGCCTTTGGCGGCACTTATCTGAATGTCGGCCTGAAGAACCCCGGCTTCACGATCAATCCGTTTTCGCTGGACGCAACCCACGAGAGCATGAACTTCCTGTACCTGTTTCTCCGGGTACTGATTGAAGCTGGCGGACGCTATGCGCTGACCCCGGAGGACGAAAAGGCGCTCTTCGCTGCGATCGAGCGCGTCTATAAACTGCCCGGCGGGATACGGACACTCACCAACTTCGCGTCCATCCTCGGCCGGCTGGGTGACCGCCTGCACCGCTGGACACAGGCCGGGCAGTTCGGCCATCTATTCGACAACGCTCAGGATACGCTCACGTTTTCGCGCTTCCAGACCTTCAACTTCGATGGCTGGAGTGACTACCCGGACATCCTGGAGCCGCTGCTGTTTTACGTCCTGCAACGAGCATCGTCGGAGATCGAGAAGCCCGCGAATACGGCCACATTTAAGGTGTTCGTCATCGACGAGGCATGGATCTTTCTCAAGAACAAAACAATCCGCGACTGGATTACGCGGGCTGAAAAAACCTGGCGAAAGAAAAACGCCGCCATGATCCTGGCGACGCAATCGGTCGTGGAACTGGCGGCCTCCGACATGCTGCACATCGTCAACGAGTCCTGCCCCACCAAGATATTTCTCTCCAACCCCAACATCGACCGCAGGATGTACGCCGAGATTTACCAGTTGAACGATACCCAGCTTGAGTTGCTGGAGTCGCTTGTGCCCAAACGCGAGCTGCTGTTGATCCAGCCGCGCGGCACAAAAAAGCTGGTGCTCGAGGTGGACGCGCTCGGCTATTGGATGGCGACCAACAACGCCCGCGACAACCTCCGCAAACAGGATTACTTCGCCCGCTTCGGACCGGAACAAGGGTTGATCCGGCTCGCCCACGACTACCCCAACCCGCTGAACTCATAGGAGATTCAATGCGCCCATCACCCATCGTCCCGCTCTTGCTCGGCCTCGCTGCGACCGTGGCCCACGGCCAGCAGACCGCCCGGCTCGTCAAGTACCACGCCAACGACATCGTGAGTGTCCGCGCGAAGATGCGCTACACCACGCTGATTGAACTCCCCAGCACCGAAAAGATTCTGGAGGTTGCCACCGGCGATAAGGACTTCTGGATCATCGACACCGTGGGCAACTACTGCTTCCTGCATCCAGCTAAGGAAGGCATTCACAGCAATCTCAACCTCATCACCGACAAGGGCACGGTGTACTCGTTCACCCTCGACGATGTCGAGATCGGCGATCCCGACCTGAAGGTCGTCATCGAGCCGTCCGACCCATCTTCGTTAGCTGCCGCCAACGGCACCGACAAGCTGGTGTCGGCCAGTGAAGTCGCCTCTGCGCAAGCACAGGCCCAACTTGCTCAGACCCGCGCCGCCACTGCTGTCGAACAGTTCCGCGCCGACTACCCCACCCAGGCGCTGCAGTTCGATTACACCTTCCGCAACAAACACCCCTTTGACGTCTCCGCCATCTATCACGACGACAAGTTCACCTACATCAGATCGTCGGCTGCCGAGAAGTTTTCCATCTACGAGCTGAAAGACGGTAAGCCCGATCTTATTACTTTCCAGTTGAAGGATGGCACTTACGTCATCCCCACGGTGGTCGACAAGGGCTATCTCCAAATTGGCAAGCACAAGCTCGAATTCCAACGGAAGGCTCAGTAAGGGACGCGTGATGACAGACGAAAAGCAGACCTCTCCACTGAAGCCACAGACAGTTTCGCCGGAGGCGCACCCGCCGAGCGCGCAGCTCCGCGACAAACGCGTCATGCCCGAGGGCGTGGTGCCCAAACAAGCGCAGGGTTATGTCATCGCCGGACTCGCCGTGCTCATCCTGATGGCTGTCATGTTCTCGAAGAACCACGCCAAGCCTGCTGCGAAAACTGCTGACTCCGGCCCGGTGGCCGTGTCCACGGACATGAACCAGCGGAAGATTCAGGAGCTGGAGCAGGACTTGAGCGCTGACCAGCGCCAGAGCCAGCAACAAGCCCAGGCACAGAGGGCGAATATGGCGACGACAGGCATGGCGACGACAACGAATCCCGCCCAGTCGGGCGTCGCGTCTCCTGGTACACAGTTGTCGCCGCCCGTGGCAACTCAACCCACGGAGCCGCCCCACGATCCGGTAGCGGATGCGGAAAAGGCCCTGGCCTTCAAGGCCCGCTTCGCCTCCAACCTTGTCTCTACCGATGACGGCGCTGCGCACCCATCGGTCGAGTCCGCCAGCGTCTCCGACAACTCAGCGGTTCGCTCTCCGAGCTTGCCGCAGGCCCGCGCTGCTAACGCAACTGACAACAGGCGTGCGCCGGAGGTCAGCGTCAACGCCGCGCACGGCCAGCCCTTCGTCGTCTTCGAGGGCACTACCACCGACACCGTGCTGGTAACCCGGCTCGACGGTGAGTTCGCCGGGCCCCTGAAGGTGATGGTGACCAACCCCATCTATAGCCAGGACCGCCAGCATCTCCTTATCCCCGAGGGCACCTTCATCCTCGGCGATGTGCAGAAGGTCGCAGGTCTCGGCCAGAAACGCCTCGCCGTCACCTTCCATCGCCTGTTGATGCCGGATGGCTATTCCGTCGATCTCGACCAGTTTCACGGTCTCGATCAGGCCGGAGCCACCGGCCTCAAGGATAAGGTGAACAACCACTACGTCGAGATATTCGGCGCGTCGATTGCCCTCGGCGTCATCTCTGGCGCAGCCGAGGCCACCAACCTCAATCAGGGATACAACGAGACCGGCGCGGAGGCATACCAGTCCGGCATCGCCTCCAGCCTCTCGCAGTCGAGCGCCAATGTGCTCGACCGCTTCATCAACCTCCCGCCGACGATCACCATCCGAGAGGGGCATCGCATCAAGGTCTACATCACCCAGGACATGCTGCTGCCCGCTTACGAGAACCATGACATGCCGGGAGTGATGTGATGCGCATTGGCTCTCCGCGTCTTCGCCTGCCTTCTGATGGCCGGTTGTGGTGTTCCACCGCAGCCGAAGCCATCGCCCTATCGGTCAAGGACGCTCGAACGCTCCGAGGCGCGTTCTCCATCCTGCACCGTATCCATACACCTGTAACTCCCCGGAGGTTTCGCCATGAAGTCGACAAAGCTATATCCGCTGATTCTCGCCGCACTCACTGCGCTCGCGCCTGCGGCGCACGCGCAGTTCGGCTCCGGCATCGTCTTCGATCCCACGCAGAGCGCCCATGCTCTCCAGCAGATCGAGCAGGCGTCACAGATGTACACGACCGCCGTCGCGACCCGCAATCAGATCGTCACCATGTACAACCTCGCCTACCAGATGGCGCAGTTGCCGCAGGACCTCGGGGTACGCTACAGGGCAGGCTGGTCGCAGTGGACAAGCCTGCAGGCACCGCCGAACACCTATGGCAACACCGCGGCGCTGGTCAATGCGCTCAACTATGGTGCGCTCGCCCAGGCACAACAGGGCTACAACAGCGCCTACGTGCAAGTCCAGAGCTACCCTTCAGGCAATTATTCGTCCATGGACTCCCGTTCCCAGGCCACGGTCGCTAACCAGTACGCGACCTCGGAGCTGGCGCAGACCACAACCACCAACACTCTCGCCACCCTGGGCACCATCCGCAGCGATGAGCAGGGCTTCGCCACCAAGCTCTCCAATCTCGATTCGGACACGTTTTCGACCGACTCCAGCCAGCAGACCGAAGCTGCCTTGCTCGGCAAGATCAACTCGGCAACGTTGCTTCAGATCCACTCCCAGCAGGACACCAACCAGCTCCTCATGGCCTCGATCCAGCAGCAGCTTGTCGCACAGAAGCAGCAGATCGACGCGCAGAACCGCGCCATCAACAACGCGATCTACTTCCAGCAGAACTTCTCGAACACCATGCAGAACGTGAACAGCGGCGTGAGCGATTCGATGCACTCCATCTCCCTCAGCATCGGCGGGAACAACTGATGGGACAGAACATCTTTTCCGCGCTTGCGCAGGCCATCACGCAATTGCTCTCCTCGCAGGGCAACATCCTCCAGGCCACTGGACTCGACATCTTCCGTGGCCTGGCCGTGATCATGATTGTCTGGTTCGGGATCAAGTCCGCGCTGTCCGCATCGCAGGGACATGGCGGCGGTTTTCACTTCGCCAAATTCGCCGACCTGATCCTCATGATCGCATTCGGCCTCGGCATGCTGACCTATTACTCGACACCCATCCCCGGCACCAGCTACAGCTTCAGCGACCTCATCACCAAAGAGGGACTGAATCTCTCCAATCAGATCGAGTCCAGCCAGACGCAGGAGATCGCCGACACTATCACCAACGCCGAGCAGCAGCTCGGCGCGCCTCCCGGCAGCTTCAACATCCTGGAGGATCTGACCTACCTGCTGATTGTCGTGATCCTGGCGGCGATGGAGGCCACGGCCTTTTGCGTGATTGCCTACGGCTATGTTGCCGCCGCGGTCTGCGTGCTCATCGGCCCCATCTTCATTCCGTGGTTCATCGTGCCGAAGATGGACTGGTTGTTCTGGGGCTGGTTGAAAGCCTTTATCGGCTTCAGCTTCTACCAGGTCGTCGCCTCGGCATTCATCTTTGTCTTCGCAAAGGTGCTGACCAACATGTTTCAGGTCATCGGCACTATCAGCATCTCGAACGCATTCACCGTGCTGCCCGCGCTGCTGGTCACGCTTGCGGTGTGTGTCTATGGCCTCTTCAAGATACCGGAGCTGACCGCAGCCATCCTCAGCGGGCGCGTCGGCACCTGGGTCTACCCAACAGGAAACTAATTATGTCCAAACAAATCACCTTTGCCACTACGGATGCCGGACACAAATTCCTCGAATTGTATGCCGAGCCGGTTGTCACAAATACCTATCTGAAGGTCGCCATCCTTGTGCTCTCCGTTGTGGCGCTCGCGGCGCTCGCGCTCCTCTATCGCGCACAGACCGCTGCCTCGCGGCTGAAGCCGCTCGTCATCTCCGTCTCGGACATCGGACGCGGCCAGGTCGTGAACTATGCCGACTTCTCGAAAGTTCCTGTCGAGCGCGTCAGCAAATACTATCTCGCGCGTTGGGCGCAGCTCTACTACGGCCGCAATCACGCCACGCTGCAGCGTGACTTTGCCGAGTCCCTGAATTTTTTCTCGAACGAATTGCAATCCGCGACGCTGGCACGCGTCACCAAAGCCAAAACCCTTGAGACGTTCTTGCTCGATCCCAGCGCACCCAACGTGGACATCGAGATCAAGGCCGTGGTGCTTGACGATACGCGGCAGGCTCCGTATCGAGCCCACATCGAATTCGAGAAGGTCTTCTATTCGCCCGGCGACCAGCAGGAGCAGAGCCGGGAACGCTGGACCGCGAACGTCGTTTATGGCTTCCGCGAAGAAGTCCCGAACGCCATGCTGCTGACCAATCCCCTCGGCGTCGTCATTAGCTACGTCCACGAAGACCAGGCGTTCGGGAGCTGACGATGTTGCGGTATCTCTCCGTGTGCTCGGGCATTGAAGCGGTCTCGGTCGCATGGCGACCGCTGGGGTGGGAGCCGGCGATGTTTGCTGAGATCGATCCCTACTGCTGCTGGCTGCTGCGCTCGCGCTATCGCGCATCGCGGCCCATTTACATGCCAAGTCCGCATTGCGCCCCGGACAGAAAAGAGGCCAAGCGCCGCGCTGCAGCCATTCGCAATGTCGTTGATCTGCCCGCCGATGGCGCGGTTATAAACGTCGGCGACTTTACACGCATAGGAGCTGACGATGCTGGAGCAATCGACCTTCTGGCCGGAGGAACACCTTGCCAGTCTTTCTCCGTCGCTGGTAAGCGAGCGGGACTGGATGACCCGCGTGGCAACCTCGCCATCGAGTTTGCTCGACTTGCTGGCAGACTCCGCCCCTTATGGCTGGTGTGGGAGAACGTCCCCGGCGTTTTGTCGATCGACGATGGACGGACGTTTGGAGCCTTCCTCGGCATGCTGGTCGAACTCGGGTATGGGATCGCCTACAGAATTCTTGACGCTCAGTATTTCGGAGTACCCCAGCGACGGCGCCGCGTCTTCGTTGTCGGATATCTTGGAGACTGGCGAGCTGCCGCGGCGGTACTACTTGAGCGCCACGGCCTGTCGGGGTATCCTCCGCCGCGCCGAGAAGCGCGGCAAAGAACTGCCGGAGGCGTTGAGGTCGGCCCTGCTGGTGGTCGCTTCACAGATACCTCACCCACTATCGACGCAGGATGCAAGGATGGCTTCGTCCGCAATCAATTAGGCGTTGGCGTTCTGTCGTCAACGGATGAGATATCCCATTGCCTGAATGCTGGCAGCATGGGTAGGCAGGACTTTGAGACAGAAACGCTGATCGCTCATGCGCTCTCCGCCGATGGTTTCGACGCGAGCGAAGACGGCACCGGGCGTGGGACGCCCGTGGTGCCTGTCGCCATTTGCACAGCGCATACGCAGTCCAATGGCAGCGGCTTCTCCGATGATGTCGCGCGCACGCTTGAAAGCTGCGGCGGTGCTCAGGCTGTCGCCTTCAATCTGCGCGGACGCGAGGGCGGAGCGATGCCGGAGACATCCGATATCGCAAGTGTTCGCTCCACCGCAGGAGGCAGCACGAACAGCTATGTCGCCTTCTCCGCTAAGGATTATGGAGCCAATGCGAATGCGATTGCGCCCACGTTGCGAGGTATGGGGCATGACGCCAGCCATGCCAACGGTGGCGGACAGCTTGCCGTCGCTTTCAGCACCAACCAGCGCGGTGAGGTACGAGAGCGCCCTGTGCATGGGAGTCTGAACAGCTCCCGCCGCGGTGGTAACCAAGTCAATGGCATCCTGCAATCGCGTGCCACGGACACAACTGAAGACCATGCGCCATCCGTGGCTTTCACCCTTCACGGTAGCGACGGTACCGCAAGTGCGGCCTCGGCAACCGATATCGCGGGAAGTCTGCGCACACGCGCTCCGGGCAGCATTGAGAACAGCTCCACGACCGCTGTGCTTCAGGAACAGTCCGTCGCTTCGCCGCTCACGGCCTCCTACGGCAAACTAGTCGATAGCTCAGATACTAGCGGCGGCCCTCCGAATCTGTTGCTGTCGCAGATGGCGGTGAGGCGATTGACGCCTCGCGAGTGTGAGCGTCTCCAGGGTTTCCCCGACGATTACACCCTGGTAGAGTATCGCGGCAAGCTCGCAGCCGATGGGCCGCGCTATAAGGCACTCGGCAACTCGATGGCTGTCCCTGTCATGCGATGGATCGGACAGCGTATCGCCGCGGTCGATGCCATCCTCCGTGAAATCGGTGCCGGGAGGCAGCCGTGAACGGCCATGCGTCCAGGCCGAGGCAGCCGCGTATCTTCCAGGCGCGGGGAGGGTACGGGTCTCTTCCTGCATTCGATTCGGAACTCGAACGGTGCAGCTCGCCTTCCATTCTATTGCCCCGGCATCGGCTTTTCGCATGGCGGAATTCGGAAGACAATGCGGTGCTACTCGAAGAACATGGTTCGCTCACTCTCTGCTTTTCGGGCCGGGTACATGGCCAGCGACAACGAATCGTTCTGCTGCGATGCGGTGGCGGATGGCGTCCTGATGGAGATGCCTTTCAGAAAAGCATTTCGGAGAGAACCATCTCTCCCATATTTTCCCTGCTCACTCTCGGTCACTCGCTCGGTGCTTATCCCGCGCCCTGCGGCACGTCGATGTTCTGCTTCACCCTACGGGTGCCCTCGGGTCTGGGTTTCCAAACAAAAAATCTCCCTGCGGCTGCGGCCCAAAGAACGGGCGAGATTTTTTCTTCGGAGCCTCCACAGAAAGCACATCTCGGCCTTGGGAGCGGGGCACAGTCGCGTCGCTTCGCGCAGGAGTGTCCCGAGAGCAATCCGGGCAAATACAAACAGGAGAAACACAATGGCACTCTACGAAAATCACGTAACCCTGAAAGGCTACCTCGGCAAGTCCGCCGAGAGCTTCGCCACCCGCAACCAGAACGCGTTCGTTGTGCTGTCACTGGCCACCAAGTCCGGCTACAAAGATAAGCAGTCGAACGAGTGGGTGAACCACACCGAGTGGCACCGCATCGTCGCCTTCGGCAAGCCCGCCGATCACGCGAAGGACCTCAAGAAAGGCGACTACGTGGAGATCGAAGGCGGGTTGCGCAGCACCGAGTTCGACGCCGAGGTCGGTGAGGGCAAGAAGAAGACCACGGTCAGACGCCGTGGGTGGGAGATTCGCGCCAGTCTCGTCAAGAAGCTGGCACAGCCCGCATCGCAAGGCACGGAGAATCCCGATGCCGATCCCATCGCGGAGGATGACGCGGCTTAGGCCGCGTTGTCCTCCCTCGGGAGGTGCAACAATGACTGCACTCTTTGCGAACACCGTTACGCTACGGGGCTTTCTTGGCAAGAACGCCGAGGCGCCACCTTCGGATGGCATCTCTGAGAACGCCTATGCGGTACTGCTGCTGGCGACGGTCTCCGGTATCTGGGACCTCTCTACTAACGAATGGACACCTCGGACAGACTGGCATCGCATCATCTGCCCCGGCCCATTCTTCTGCGGCTTCACCCGTGGCATGAGGCGTGGTGACTACCTCGAAGTCGAGGGGGAGCTGCGCGCTCTGGAACAGGAGCGTGGGTTGGTCGTTGCCGGCGAACGCTTTCCGGTGAAGCACGCGACCTATGCCGTTCATGCTGTCCGCATTCAGAGGCTGGACCGCCCAGAAGCACTGGTTGATTTCGGCGAGGATGGCTGAACTCGTCCCGCCTGTTCTCGCGGAGATGCTAACGCCTCTCCGCTTTTCTTCTGACCATGCCCCGCACCACTGCGGCAGAAAGGACATCGATGATCGCCAACGCTGCATTCGTCGCCACGTTGATCTTTCTCACGCTCGGCTTCTGGTCGATGCACGAGCTGCATTTCCTTGTGCCGTGGCGCAATCTCATCCTGCACAGCTATCTCAAGAGCATCTCGCTCTATTGCGCTCTGCTCTTCGCCAACATTCTCGGCCTCACCATCTGGATTGAGCGCAAGTTCTTCCTGCGCGACACGGGCCGCAAGCTCAGGCACCTCGATCAGGAGATACACACCGGCCAGAGTGAACTCTCCGCAGAAATCCTCGCGCAGTTTGGGGATGAGGAGGAGCAGTAGTCATGTTAAACGACGACCAGTATATGGAGCGCACGCCAGACCTTGTGACGAAGGTTCGTGCGATGCGTGCGGCCGCCGAGAAGGAGATGAACCGCTTCACCCGTGTGGCCGACTACGACGTGCGTCCCGTCGTCGGCCAGAAGCCCAAGGCCACACCGGTTTCTGTCGAAACCGCCGAGCCTTCGGCCACCGGTGCGCGCTCGAAAAAGTCTGCCACGAAATCCGCGTCCGCCCAGACCTCGATTGAGTTTGCGCCTGCTCCTGCGGAGCGCGGCGATGACCGGGAGGATGCATGAGGCTGGATATTCCGCAGGAACAGCCCCGGCGCCGCGATGGGAACGACGCGCCCCCCGGTTCATCGAATGATCGCAGCGTCGGACGCAAGCTGCCCGACAACCCCATCCATCACCGCCTGAAGTCGCTGGAGCACCGCTCTGCGGACCAGCGCCAGCCACGCCTACGGAAGGAGCGCAAGCGGAATGAACCCACGGCGGACGTGCCGCGCGAGCGCCGCCGGCCTGTTGGTTCGCCGGACCCGCGCCGTCCGGCGCGTACCGCCGGCAACACCGTCGGCCTTGAGCTCCGACCGGAGGAGAAGCAACTCCTCCGCGAAGCGGGACGCTTTCGCATTGTCCGCACGGCGGACCTCCGCGAGACGCTTTACAACGGCAAGGGCCGTCCTCTGGAGAATGACCTGAAGTATCTCCGAGACAAAGGACTGGTCGAAACCCAGCACATCAATCTGCGCCGCGACGGACGCCGGCGCACGATTGAGCGCGTCGAAGTCGTCACGCTCACCAGAGATGGCCGCAGTCTGCTCATCAAACAGGGCGACCTTTCCAAAGACCAGAAGGTCTATGCAGGACTGGTCAAGCCGCGTGAGGCCGAGCACGACTCACAGATTTACCGGGCATATCAGAAGGAAGCCAAACGGATAGAGCGCAACGGCGGCACCAATCTTCGCGTGCGCCTTGATTTTGAGATCAAGGCCGATGTGCAGAAGGCGATCTACGCCGCACGCAAGGCTGACCCGAAGCGCGATATCGCCGAGATCAAGCAAGAGGTCGCGGCGCGGTTGGAGCTGCCCTTTGTCGATGGGAAGATCCAGATTCCCGATGCTCGCATCGACTACGACCTCCCCCGCGACCCAGCCCTGGATCAGGATCAGGGATCGCGTACCGGCCACGAGGACATAGAGGTCCTGACCGCCGCCTATCACGCCGCGCATCTGCGCTCGAAGGCGCAAGCCGGTTTTCGCAACTACGCCTCGGCCTCCGACCGTTCCAGCCTGACCGCGAAGATCGAGGACGACCACGGTTTGATGGAGGACATCTTGGACCTATGACAATCGACTACGACCCCATTTCATCCCTCGAAGCGGTTGGCTACCTGGGACGGGAGGCCTCGTTCCTGTATCTGGTCGCCGTGCATTCCGGTTACTTCCTGCGCCGGCAGTATCATCGCTTCGCCGGCAGGGAGGGAGGAACGCTGGTAGCGCAGCTGCTGAAGAAGGCTACCCGGCGCCAACACATCCATGTGATCGAGTGCGGCCACGGCTGGCACATTTATCACCTGACCTCGAAACCGGTCTATGAGGCGTTGGGTCGCCGCGAGTCTCAGAACAGGCGCATCAAGAGCGACGCGCACATTAAGTCCCGGCTCATGGTGCTCGATTTCATCCTCGCCAATCTTGGCGCCAATCTTCTGGAAGACGCGGCCGGCAAGGTAGATTTCTTCACCGCGCAGTGTGGCGTCGCTAATGAGGTTCTTCCGCACAGCTATGCCGGACGGCTGATGTATTTCTCCGATGGCTTTCCCATCCTCGTCACCAACACCGGCATCCCGCAGTTCACGTTCTTTGATGAGGGCCAGGTCACCACCACACGCTTTGAGCGTTTCCTCAAACAGTATCAGGCTCTGTTTGACGCGCTCGGCGAGTTCGAGCTGATCTATGTAGCAGACGTGGAAAGCAGCTCCGTCCGTGCCAGAGTTACTTTCAACCGCTTTCTGCCTGCAGACCGGCTGCGTGGCGTCACGTCAGCGACGCCACTGGGTGTCGAACACTTCCTCGAATACCTCACCGCGAGCCAACGCTATGAGGCAAAAGGCAGCGTCGCCAGTGCCCGTGACCTCGAAGTCCTGCGTGAGGGAGAACACCTTTACACCACGCTCGAACACCGCGCACTTCAGGCTGCATGGAACAACCAGAGCACCAGCGCCGACAGAATCCGCCAGAGATTCCTACAGAAATCCTTGCGGGCTACCTTCTCGACCGTCGTCTTTCCGTATCGCTATCCCACCGATGCCATGCAACAGAGACTGCCAACGGAGGATGGCCGCGAAACCATGCTCCAGACCAAGGACGAGACCATCCAGAATGGCGGTAAGTCATGAAGAATCAAAAGACTATACAGATGGGTGGGGTCAGGGAGAGGTATGCGCCGGGGGCGGGAGCGACCCACCCCTGCGGGGTTCCCGCGTCGGCTTCGCCGCGCTGGTCGCTCCCACCCCCGGCACCTCCACGTATCCAGAAAATATCGAACACGGATATTTCAAGCATCTGCGCTGGATACAAATCGGATCATTTCAGCATCGGCCACTGATCCATATCGCAGCCGGGACAGATACAGACTTCATCGACAGGAGATATTCATGAGCAAACTCAAACTGGAGCATGGCGTCAGCAGGATTCGGCGCGCGAAGCTGCAATCCTCCATCGACCAGACCGTAGCCGACGACGTCGAGCTATTGGCCGAGTGGTCAAACAACGAAACCAACTATGTCGTCAACGAACTGCTACGGTTTGCGCTGACACAGGAAGAAGACTTCCAGAAGCACAAGGCCGGCGCCGGTGCGAATACTGCGCGGCCTGCCAGCAGCACGAAACCGTCGCCGACACCGATCAAACCAGCAACCGAAACCGCATCGAAGCCGGACACTTCGGCGGCCCACGCATAGAGGAGGCATAGCGATCGTGCGTCAACACCCGCATCTCCAAAGAATCATCCCCCCGCTGGTCGAGTACCGCATTCTGCTCTCGCTGGGACTGAGCATAGCCTGCGGCATCATCCTCAACAGCATGTTTCCGATCAACACGGCGAACCGGCTACTTCGCCTGATTGCGCTGGAACGGCCTCCGGTCTTTCACGCCGTGGTCTGGAGCTACGACCTGTTCCTGTATTCGACACCGTTCCTGGCCTGCTCCATGATCTTCTCTCTGCTGTATGTCCATCTATATAGGAGCGAGCAGGAGTTAGCGGCGGGGTCCCTGCCTCCGTATCCCGACCCTCATACCCGGACGGAGCTTTCCCTGGTACTCGGCGAGGTCCACCGCCAGCTCCGCCCGTTGCCCAGCGCGACGCCACAATGGTTATCGATTCCAGAGCGTGGTCTTTACACCGGCATCGCATCCTTCGGCTCTATTGGAAGCGGAAAGACCTACGGACTGATTCTTCCAGCTATGCGCCAGTTGTTCGCATACCGCGCCGACGATCCGGCACGCAGACTGTCGGGCATCGTGCTCGAAGTCAAAGGTGATCTCTGCCGGCAGCTTCAGCGAATCCTCAAATGGTGCGGGCGCGAAGAGGACTATGTCGAGGTCTCGCTCGACGGCGACATCCGCTATAACCCTCTGAACAATTCGCTCGACGCTTATGCCCAGGCATTCAATATCGCCTCCATCATCACGTCGATATGGGGAAAGGGCAAGGAACCCTTCTGGCAACAGTCCTACACCGACCTTGTCCGGTACGTGATTCTGCTCCATCGCATCCGCGACGGATACCTGACGATGGTCGATCTCTTCCGCACCGTCATCAGCGCGGGCAGGCTCGAAGAGATGCTGGCCGAGGTTGGCTCGCGCTTCAGCGCCACCAGCTACATCGGCATCGACAAGGATGCGTACCGCGAGCACGAAGGGTTGCTGTCTCCGCTGGGCTTCGAGTGGAATAAGGATGCGGGCCTTTATCTGATCGCGTGGACTGAGGCGCTGGAGAACCTGTTGACGCAGGAGACAGCCGCCACCTTCGAGGTCTTCACCCGCAAAGCGTATCGCCCCGAACAGCGCGACCGCTTCGACAGCATCCAATATTGGTATTGGGAGCACTGGAAGTTCTTTCGTTCTGAGGTCAAGACCTCCATCATCCAGGGCATCGTCGTCTTCCTCTCGCTCTTCGAGACCGATCCCGATGTGCGCCGTGTCTTCTGCCCGCCAAAGAAACTCTACGACGGCAAGCCATGCGCCGCCGATCCTAAAGGCCGTGTGCTGCCGTCCTTTGATGAGTTGATCGAATCAGGCAAAGTTGTGGGCCTGAACTTCCCGGTCGCCCTGAATCCGGCGCTGGCAAAGACCATCGGCACCATGATGAAGATCGACTACCAGCGGGCCGTGCAACTGCGTATCCCAACGATGGATGCTCACCCCGAACGGCACTATCGTCCGACTGTATTCATCTGCGACGAATACCAGAACTTCGCCACGGTAGGCGGCGACAACCCCACCGGCGATGAACGCTGGCTCTCCATCTCCCGGCAGCCGAAGTGCATCCCCATCGTTGCCACCCAGAGCATCTCCAGTCTCAAGGATGCGCTCCCCAACGAAGGCGTCAAGACACTGCTGCAGGCCCTTCGCAATAAGGTCTTTCTCACGACGACCGACCCGGAGACTGCCCGCTATGCGTCGGAGCTATGCGGCAAGGCCGACCGCACTCGTATCAGCTACACCGTCTCCGAATCCTCCACCAACGCCAACGTGAGCTGGCTGAGTGGCCGCACATCCTCCAGCAAAGGTTCCGTGTCGGCATCGAAGCAGTACCAGAAACATAAAGAACCGCTCTTCGAGGAGAAGGTCTTCTTCGACCTGAAGAATGCGCAGTCCGTAGTCGTTGCCTTTGATGGCGTGAGTCCGCTGCCACCGACGTACTGCTATCTCAAGCCTGACTTCCTGCCCATCACGATGAGTTGGTTCGATCAGGAACGGATCGCCTTCGATCCAGAGAGGGTACAGCAATGAGCTTCGAAGTTATTATTCCGTTCCTCAAGCCGATCGAGCATCTGCTCGTTAGCCGTACCGTCTCCGAGATCATGGTGAATCCCGATGGCTCCGTCTGGATGGAAGAGGAGGGTCGCATTGAGCTGATATCGGAGATCCGGTTCGAAGAGGGAGCGTTATTGACCAGCCTGGAAGTGATCGCCAACCGTTTCGGCAAGAAGCTCGATGCAGACTCGCCCATCCTCAATCTGCGTCTGCCGGACGGTAGTCGCATGGCAGCGCTCATCCCGCCTGTTGTCAGTCCGCAGCCCTTGGTTACGATCCGAAAATTCACCTCGCGCGGCTTCACCATAGACGATCTGATCGAGCGTAGGATGCTTACCGCCGACCAGGGACAGCAACTCACGGACGCGGTCCACCGCGGCGACAATCTCCTGATCTCAGGCGGAACCGGGACTGGAAAAACGACGCTGACCAATGTCATCGCCGGATTCATTCCCGATGGCGACCGTATCCTTATCCTCGAAGACGTGGCAGAACTCTATATAAGGAAGCAGCACGTGATCTCTGCCGAGGCCCAGCTCGACACCCATAAGAGCCAGATCGGGTTTGCAGACCTTCTCAAGGCTGCATTGCGCCACAGGCCGGACAGGATCATCGTAGGGGAGATTCGCGGCCCGGAGGCGCGTGTCTTTCTTGACGCGCTCAACACGGGCCATCGCGGTTCGCTCTCCACCATCCACGCCAACAGTGCTGCAGATGCGCTCCGGCGCCTGGCCCACCTCGCCATGCGCGGTTCGGGCGGAGTCCCATTACACGACGTCACCGAGGAGTGCAGGCGGTCAATCGATCTAATCGCGCACGTTGCCAATCAGGATGGCTGGCGACACGTCACAGAGATTCGCGCGTCCCATGAATTCACCGACGGCATGCGATAGGAAGTCGTGACTGTCTTAGGGTGCCGGAACCTCCCAGCCCTGGTTGGTCAACTGGAGGTCAATGATCTCGTCCGACTTCGATATCCCGTTGACCGTACTTCGCACGTCCCCAAACTCGCGCAGTACATCAAGCTGCTTCGCCCACGGCGCGAGATCTACGATCTTGTAAGTATAGGTAACTTCGGTCTGCGAATACGAACCGGCCTTTGCGGGCTCCGTCCATTTCACGATCGAATCGACCGTCTTGCCTCCATAGCAGAAGCTGACCGTTTGCCCGAAGATGCCGGTAGTCTTTTGGAAGTATTTCTGCCCTTCGGCAGTGAGTTCGTAGCGTTTTACGGGTTGCGGTGGAGTGGGGCCGTGCAGAGCATCCAGCATCCGATGAACGACCGCGGTCGTATTGCTCGACCGTACCAGGCCAGCCTCTTCCAGCACGGCCATCTTCTTAGCAGTATCGGGCTGAAGCCTCTGCTCAGGCTCGGTGATATCCACAGGAAACTCCCGCCCAATCCCCGTACAGGATTCGCCATGTTTCGCCAGATATTGGTTGATCGCCCTCCTAAAATTGGCACCACTCGGTTTCTTCGTGCTATTGCACGCGGTGAGGGCGAGCAGGCAGGCTATGAAGGCTAGAGATAAGAACCGCATGAATTGTTCCTCCGAACGGTTGATTGAATTGCCCTTGCGGTAGGTGCCTGCCAGCTCAGCCGGGATTCGCACGTAGAACCGCAGTCTCGGCCCATGCCAAATCCACAAAGTCGTGAATGAGTTTCTGGTCATGATCCCGCCGCGTGACTATCCCGCTTTTTATCGTAAGCAGCCGGTCGGAGAGCGGCCTTACCACAACGTCGAAGCGGTGCGACATTGCAGAGAATCTCGTCATCAGCGCTACACCTGCATTCTGCGTCACTAGCCACAGAGCCTCTTTTGACGAGGCAGCCTCTGAGGTGAATCTGAGTGAGATGCCGAGGCTTTCAAAATGCGCCAAGATATCTTCGTGTCTGCCAGGAAGCACCTTTCGCACGACTGACACCATCGGTTCATCTGCCAATTCTTCAGGCCGGATCGAAGACCTTGTTGCGAGGCGATGCCCCACAGGCAGGCAGGCCATGAGAGGCTCTTCAAAGAGCAGACGGGTGAACAAGTCGGGTTCTAGGACAGGAAGGATGCCGAACCCTATATGGAGAGCCCCTTGAAGAACGCCTGCGACAGTCTGATGCGTCATAAGGCTCTCCCTTGTCACTGACGGAGAGCCAATGCCTGTAGGCGGGATACGCCGGATTATATCCAGGAGTCTTGTGTTGAGGTAGGTCGAGTACCCAATGCGCAGATCATTTGTCTGCGCTCTGAGAAATGCCTGCACGCGGTCCAGGCCAAGCCACGCCTGCCTCACCGACTCCCGCGCTGAGAGAAGGTAAAGGTTGCCCGCTTCGGTGGGCACCATCACCCTTCCCACCATGCGAAAGAGGGATGTTCCAGCTTCGCTCTCCACACTCTGAACACGCTTGCGCGCTGCGGACTTTCCGATGCCCAAGTATTTCCCAGCGGCTTCAAAAGAGCCTTTCTCCGCTACCGCAAGGACCGCGATTTGCCCGTCCATTGTTACCCTGAGCCGACGCATAGCTGATTCGCAACTGCATGCAGGCTATTCGCCGGTCGGTCGTGGGGAGTCGCCTGCCTGCCTTTCTACCGATTGAAGTAGTCACTCAAATCACGTCTTCCTCCGACCGTTCTTGCCGAGAGCCGTCCTTGACATCTGCTCCGCCCATTTCCCAAATCCTCTGATATCCTCGATTTCTTGGTCTTCGTTCCTCCCTAAGGCTGCGCGAACGAGCGGCGTCGAAAGTGTCACCGGCTAGTGAGCGGCACGAGTTGAATCTGTTTCGTAAGCGCGTAAGCGGCCGGGAGATCACTGTCGCTTTCTACGAGTGTGCGGCAGAAGACCAGTACCGAATTGTTCGGTGAAGATATCTGCATCACTCCCTCCGGTACTGCTCCTTTCCAGCGCGGGCCACTGATCAGGTATTCGGACTGCGCGGAGACGGAGCGATGCCATGACTCCATCGCGGCGACGGTCCGCCGCGAGCGCTGTTCCGAGTTCAGAAATTGAGCTTCAGAGCGAACTGGATAATCCTCGGATTGACCGCCATGGTGGTGATTTTCCCAAAGGTCGCGTCGGTCATTCCGCTGTCGGGCTGACCGAACTGGGGAGTGTTGAACGCGTTGAAGAATTCGCTTCGAAACTCAGCGTTCCCAGCGCGAATCAAATGCCCCAAATCAAATCGTTTTACCAGGGCAATATCCCAGTTGTTCTGGTCAGGTCCGTTCGTGATGCCTACGCCTCCGCTCGCGTATCCCGTGGCCAAGCCGTCATCGCCGATGACGGGAAATACCGGCGTAACAGCTCCGGTTGAAGCGTTAATCGTGGCATTGAAGCAATTCAGGTTGAAGTACTCATTCACCTTCGCATTCCTAGAGCCAGGCGTCACGTAATTTGCACCATGGCACTTTCCCGAGAGCGGGGCAAAGTCGTTGGTTTGGCCGTACGCGTTGTAGCTGTTGGTCGCGGTTACAGTGATCGCCGCACCTGATTGGACGGTCGTCACGCCGCTGAGTTGCCATCTGTTGAGGATCTGGTGCGTCCACGCCGGTCCTCTTTTCAATCCAGGCAGGTCGTAGAGATAGCTGACCACGAAGCGATGGGGACGATCAAACTCGGTGCGCCCATATCGAGCGCGTGGATTGGCATCATTGCCGATGGCGCTTAAGGAGGTGCCTTGGGTGGCCTCGATCACGTTGGCACCATCGAGATCGAGAGTTTTCGAAAATGTGTAAGAAGCGAGAAACTGCAGCCCGTGGCTTAAGTGCTTGGTGACGCTGGCCTGCAGCGAATTGTAGTTTGATGACCCTTCCGTTAGGCCTTCAACCAGAGCGGTTGGCGTGAATCCGAGGATCGGGACGCGTTGCGTTATATTTGCTAGCGTGTTCGTTGTAATGCCGCGAATGGGATTGGAAGCACTGGCGAGATCGGCCAGGTTTGGCAGAGCACCTTGGGTGAGGTGAAGGCCCTTGGTCCCGACATAGCCGATTTCGAGCATATAGTTGTGCCCGAGATCCCCTTGGATGTTCAGGTTATAGACTTCGGCATAGCCCGCCCGGAAGTGGATATTGGTGTATTGCAACTGGCCAATGGGAGCATCCGCCGAGTAGGGGGTGAAAAGAGGCAGGTCACTTAGCGTCGGGAAGGGTCCCGGTCCGTATGGGTTCTGCAGCGAAATGGACGTATCGATAGTGCCTTGCGTTGCGAGGTTGTCGATCCACGGCGGCGAGATTGTGCCATCGAGAAAGGGTACGACGGGCGGCTCGGAGTTATACATGCCAAAGCCTCCGCGAATGACTACCCGCGCCGAACCCGGGAGCACCTGATACGCAAAGCCAATCCGCGGGCTAAAAGCATTCTGGTTGTCGCCGTTAATTGCATAGGGATGCTTGGTTTTCACCACTCCGGGCGGAAGCGTCGACCCCGGGTAGTTGCCCGAGACAATATATCCATCGTAAGAGCCGGTTGCCGGCGGATTCGGATCAGCAGTCGCAAAATTAAACGTCGACATGCGTCCGAGCGAGTCGCCGAGGGCTCCGATGCGGTCGTACCGCGCACCGAGGTTGAGAGTCAGGCGTTGGGTCGCCTTGTAGTCGTCCTGGACGTATAGAGCGCCGTTCCAGCGGCTGTACTTCCTTCCAACCTGGATGATGCCTCCGAAATCTTCATAAATGTTGCTGAAAGGTGTGCCGTTCCCGCCAGCGGCCGGACTACCGCCCGGCAGCCCCAGCAGGAAGTCCGCTACAGAAAGTGTGATAATGCTGCTGCCTAACTGTGTGTCACCATTGGAAATGTAGTTGCGGTCAAGCATGCCGCCGAATCGGACAGTGTGCTTGCTGCGTGAATAGGCCACCGAGTCAACCAACTCATAATTCGGTTGATTGGTGAAGAAGCCTGCTTGTGGCGACACGACATAGTTGCCAGGAATGTCCAGCGCCGATTCGGTCCCAAAATCGGCCGGCACGTTGGAGCCGAGACCATTGAAGGTGAACGCTTTGCCGGCCGGTAGTTCGGTGGTGGCTTGGTTCCACCCTAGAACAAGTTCATTTACCAACTCTGACGTAAAGATGTAAGTGTGGGTCAGGGACGCATCGCGAAAGACATTGCTCGAAGGCGAGAGAATCCCGGGGACATTGCTGCTTCCCAAGGTGAAATTCTGATTGCTTAGTAGCTGGAAGTAGCGGATAGCAAACACGCTCTTTTGCGATTGGCGGTATTCCATATTGGTCATGAATTGGTTTTCATCGTAGGTGCACGGCGGATTGAACGCGGAAACGCCCTGCAACGCAAAAGGCAGTGCAGTATTGACTTGCTGAGGTGTGGGAATAAGGTAGTCTCCGTTGTCAAGCTTGAGCTGGAAAAGCGCAAGCGCAATGGGGCTAATGTTTGAACCGTTTGCTGCGATTGGAACCCCGCCGAAGTAACCGGTTTGGCCGCCAAACACAGCGCCAAGCCCGGCGGCCGACCGGTCATTGGTAAGGGGCGGCGAGTAAAGCTGCGCGGAACAGCCCGTGGTGAGACCATTGAGCTGCCGCGTTCCTTGGTAAGATCCGAAGGCCAAGAGCTTGTTCCGCTCTATCGGTCCACTGAGTGTGAACCCGTATTGGTTTTGCCGCAACACCCCGCGCGACTCTCCCAAGGATTTGCGAAGATAGTCATTGGCGTTGAGAGCATCATTGCGGAAAAACTCAAAGACCGACCCATGGAAGTCATTGCTGCCGGTCTTCGTGACGATATTAACGTCTGCTCCAGCGTCGCGGCCAAAGGTAGCGTCGTATTGGCCGGTCTGAACTTTGAACTCCTGGATAGTGTCGGGATTGGGAGTGGGGATCCCGCCGCCGATATCGGCCTGACCAAGAACAGATCCCCCACCAGAGCCGATGTTGTCGTTGATAGGGATTCCGTTCATCTCGAAGTTGTTATCGGTGGGCCGGGCACCGTTTACAGTTTTTGCGCCGTAATAACCGCCGGAGCTGACGCTGCTACCCCGACCAAGATCGGCCGCATCGGTTACGGATGCTGTAACGCCCGGAGAAAGTCCGACGATCTGCGTAAAGCTGCGGGTGACTAGTGGGAGCGCCGTCACCTCGTCGGAGCCGACCGTTCGGCCGAGGGCGCTCGTATCAGTCTGTACAATCTCCTGGTTAGCGGTGATAGCAACCGTCTCGCTCACAGTGCCGATGTCCAGATGTATGTTGAGCACGGCATTTTCTGCCACTACAACCTGCACGCCGGAGTAGGTGTCCGATTTGAATCCATTCTTTGTAACCTCCACACGGTAGGTTCCCGGTGTGAGGAGCGAGAAGACATAGCGCCCATCATTCCCAGACGCGGTTGAGCGCCTTTCACCGGTCACCTGATTGGTTAGACGAAATTGCGCGCCGGGTATCAGTGCGCCTGAGCTGTCCACGACCACCCCGTTCAGTGCTCCGGTGAGGGCAGTCTGAGCTACGCCTAAGGGGACAGTGAAAAGGAAAAGGAGGGCTGCCAACAATGCACTCCATGTCCTAGTCCTACTGCTGGAAGCTGGGGTCGATTTACTTAGATTGTCTGCTGTGATTGTCATCGGTCTCTCCAAAATGCAACTCGAAGTATTCGTTGTGGTTCGCCAAGGCCATGGGGACTATCGTGTTCCTTCCGCACGCGGGGGCACGGTGAGATGGTTACTGAAGAAGTCTGCCGTGAAGCGGATCATCTCCTGCGTTTCAGAGAGTTCCGCATGGCCGAATGCCGTGTGCCACAAGCCGTCCCACACGTGGAGTTCGGTGGGCACGCCGGCACGTGAGAGCTGCCGCTCGGAATAAAGAACCGAGCTAAGCATGAAATCGCGTGTGCCTGAGAGCAGCAGCGTCGGAGGAAAGCCTTTCAGCCGCGCCGGATCGCTCGCCGGGAATGCAAGGAAGGACTGAAGGTTCGCTCCACCAAAATAGGGGTGCTCAAGCGCCCGCATCGCCCCCTGCACCACAAGTGGCTGCAAAGGCGGCGCCCCGGTGAGCGGACCCGTCCAGTAAATCGAGTCCCCCGTCGCATCCGCGATGCCGCCGTTGAACAAGCCGATGGCGGCTGGCACAGGCAGCCCCCGGTCGATGAGCGCGGCCACCGTTTCGCCAGTAAGAATTGCGCCCGCTGAGCCGCCATAAATGCCGATGCTCTGGGGCGCATGCGTCTTGAGCAGTTCGCGGTAGACTGCGAGCACATCATCGACGGCGTCGGGAAACGGGTGCTCTGGCGCCTCGCGGTAGTCGACGCCGATGACGTCGATGCCGGACGCGTTGGCGATAGCGACCGACTCGACTTCAGCCTCAATTAGCTCGCCCCACATGAATGCGCCTCCGTGCAAGCAGATCAACACACGCGGCGTGTTGTGGCCCTGGGCTCCGACGGGTCGCACAATGCGCACAGGCATCCCACCCATGCGGCTATCCTCGATCTCCACCGGGTAACGCGCGCGCAGCTTCGCGGCCCCATCTTCGGCTAGCTTGGCGTAGAAGCGGCGCACCGCCGCCATATCAGTCATCGGGGGCGGGGCTGTATGCGTGCCGCCAATGGCAATGAATGCCGCCTCCGCCTCTTTGCTGGCAAAAGCTGAAAAAGGGACAATAAAGGACGGAGTCTGTACCTCGCCATCCGGCGAGATCGCCGCCCCGGTGGGCGGAGTCGGAGGTTTTGCTTCCTGTGCTGACGCGATAGGGGTGACTGTATAGCTCATCAATAAAGACAGCATCAACAGCGCGCCGACCGCGCACTTCTTTTTAATAGTGGGTAGCATTGTCGTCTCCAAATTGTTCCTCCTCAGCGTGCCTTATCTTCGGGTTCAGATGGCGCTCGAAAAATTTCGCAATCACACCATATGCCTCGCGCGACTCCGGCATGTCTGGATCCACGAAGAATGCGTGCCACATGCCGTCCCAGATATGCATCTCCGTGACGGCCCCGGCGCGCCGGAGAGCCAGTTCGCTTTCTACGCATGAGCTCAGCGCCTGATCGCGCGTCCCGGATAGCAGCAGTGTGGGCGGGAAGCGGCTCAGAATCTGCGGTGAGAGAGCGGGAAAGATCATCGCGCTGTGCGGGTCCGCGCCGTGGAAATAGGCATCGGCCTCCATTGCGTCGGGCTGTCCATCTGTCAGTGGTTCGTTGACCGAGTATGGCGCAATGTACGTGGAATCTCCGGCAAACGGCAGCGCAGCCCCGCAGAAGACGCCCAGCGCCCCAGGCAGAGGCAAATGGTCTTGGAGAAAGCGAGCGATCGACTCGCTGGCCAAGATCGCGCCTGCCGAGCAGCCATAGATGCCTATGTCGCCCGGTTGGTGATCCTTCAGCAGGTTGCGATAGACCTTCTCCGTATCGTTAAGCGCCGCCGGATACGGATGTTCTGGTGCCATCCGGTAATCGAGTGAAACCACCTCGATCCCACTGATGGCCGCAATCGGAATAGCCTCCACCTCTTCGCCCGCTCCAGCGCCCCACATAAATGCACCGCCGTGCAGGTTCACGAGCACGTTGTGGGAACGGCTCGCAGAGACTCCGTTCTTTGGCCTCACCCGCAGCACCGGAACTCCGTTCCATACCTCATGGCTCTCTGTGACCGAGTAAATTTGCCGCATGCGCTCGGCCAGCCGCTCGTTGAAACGTCCGTAAAAGCGGCGCAACTCCTCCAAGCTGTAACCCGCCGGTGGAGGGGTGCTGGTCTTTTCGAGGAACTTTTGTTTTGCCGCAGCTGATGCGAAAGCCGAGTAAGGAAGCTGCATCGCCGGCACGCGAACTCGACCGTCATCGCTGATCTGCTGGTTGTTGGTAAAAGCCGAAGGCGCCGCCGCGACTGCCGTCCGGGTCGCAGTTGGGATTGCAAAACCCAGAACAACTCCGAGCACGAAACTGGCTGGCGTCAGGACGCGTAAGTATTGCATGATGATTTCCTGTTTCCCTCAGGCGTAGCAGTTCTTGCCGAAACTATCGCAGCAGAAGTCTCTCCCCGGCCGCAGAAAACATCAATCGATTCACGGTTTTTCACTGTTGCGCCCGGTAAATTTCACCGTTGCAGATCGCAACCGACGAGCCCGGTCATCTACGCCCAACGCAGATCCCATGGTCGAACCGATTTTGGGGTATCTCACGATTAGAACCTGTCCAAAATCCTCGGGGGGATTCGCAAAATCGCGCTACCCCGCTTACACCGTCCTGACCGACCGCGAATCAATGATCGCTACGGTAGGGTTTAGGTCCCTTGTGCTCTTGTCCGCGCAATGCCCTTGTAACCCGTTACCAAGTTCCCTGGCCCACTGCGCCCGAAATTGCTCATGCATCGATGGCGAGCAAGAAGATCAAGAGGCGCAAGGCACGTTATCAAGGACACGTAGTGGTCAGACACACAAGGCAATCCGCTGATCGTGGTGGTGCATTCGGTCGGCACGCATGACCTGGTGGGTTTGAACTGATCCCGCCGTCTCAGTAGAGGTTACGAACTGCTGCGCACCGGGCGGAGCCACCTCGCACACACCTACTATCGCCCTATGGTTCGCGAGGAGATGGTCAGCTTCCCGAAGGAATAATCTTTGCTTTCCCCTATGGCCGTTCGTACATCATGACTCGGTAGTCTGGAGTTGCAAATGGAAGAGCCTCTATTGGGGAACCGTTAAGTAGGTCAAGTTCGACCGTGTGCCAGCCTTTTTCAACATCCATGTAGGCGCGGTCAAGAACGATCGTCCCGTGTCCAGGCAATAAAACATCCCATCGGAATTGGTCATTTTGATATAGATGAAACTTCGCAAGCTTTTCCAGAGATTGCACGTATGCGCGATTGTCCGAAAATCCAGTACCTTGAAAGCCCAAGCGATTGTCGAAGAGGATGGTGTCCCCTGAAAATAGAACATTCTTGTCTCCGGCGCGGAGAAGAAAGCATGACGAACCTTCGGTGTGACCCGGAGTGTGAATCACTATAAGATCCTTATTTCCGAGATGTACAACTTCTCCATCGGACAACCTCCGGTCAACAACTGAGACCGGGAAAGGTGGCGCATTCGGTCCATAGGCTAAGTTGAAAGCTGTAACGAGTGTTCCCTTCTCAACAGCGTCTGCGTCTGCAGCGCCGATCAGGATTTGCGCACCGAGTTTCCGAAAAAGATAGTCGGAAGCAGAGTGATCAAAGTGCGCATGCGTATTAAGAACCCAGCGAATGCGCGATGTTGAGAAGCCAAGTTTCTCTACATTGGCGATGATTTCCGAATAGTCCTGCTCGATCCCAGGGTCAATGATCGCCAGACCTTCCGGACCACAGTCGAGCAGATAGGTCAACGTTGGTTTGCTGGCGACAAGGTAAATGTTCGGAAGAATTATGGACGGCACTGGAATATGCTCCACCCTCCCTGTCCCGTTTAACCCATACTTTGCCAAGAATGAAGGAAGATGCTCGTCATCAGGCCATGGCTGATCGAGAGGGAGCTTCTTGGACAATTCGCGCCTCTGCCAGGTGTACAGATCAAAGATGACATGTTGGCCTTCTTCAGTCACTTCGTGGACCAGCGACGGTGCGACGGCCTGCGATTCGAGGCGGCCGCATGCAACAACTAACGTAAACAGAAATGCAAAGGAGCAAAGAATTTTACGAAGGCTCAACTCGACTCTCCATTAGAGGTGTGAATTTGTGTGACGACACCCATTGAAAATCTATGGCGTTTCTCGGAGATGCTGCTCGAAAAAATGCGCCATGATCTCGAGCGCATTGGTCGATTCCGGTATATCCAAATAAGTCCAATAGGCATGGGGCATACCGTCGGAAATAACCAATTTGGAGTCGACCCCAGCGTTCAACAATGCGAGATGGAAGCGGCTGGTCTGGCTGAGCAGGGGGTCGCGGGTCCCCGTAATGCAGAGTGTAGGCGGGAAGCCGCCGAGATCCGCAAAAAGGGGCGATAATCTCGGATCCTTAAGATCCGTCTTGCCGATATAGCCTGACAGGGTCTCACTCACGCTCATTCCATTCAGCTTCGGCAAGTACTGCTCAGAATCGCCGGTTGTGCTGAAGTCTGCTGTACCGGAAAAGAATCCGACCGCTGCCGGTAGCGGCAGTTTTGCAGCGCGAAGGGCGACGATTGTTTCAGCAGACAAAATTGCTCCTGCCGAGGTTCCGAAGAGAACAATAGCGCTCGGCCGATGGGATTTGAGGAGTTCGCGATAGACGGCTACCGCGTCGTCGACAGCCGCTGGAAATGGATGTTCCGGTGCAAGCCTATAGAGAGCCGAAATCACTTTCGTTTTGGTCAATGCGGCCATCGGAATATTCTCTGTCAACGATCCCGAATCGATAATGAAACCTCCGCCGTGCAAGTTAAGCAGGACGCGCGATTTGTTCGCCTCAGGCATCGCGTTCGGCGTGAAAATGCGGACTGGTACGCCGGCGATAACTCCTTCCTCGATTCGAACGTCGTACTTTTTCAGTTGCACCTTGGAGAATTGTTCTTGGATCGCCCAAGCAAATGCTCGCGCGTTCGCCACAGAAAAATCGGTATGTGCTGTCGGTGCTTTCTGAGCCAGCATCGGTGTAAGAATTGCTTTTGCCTCGGGACTTATCGTGTCAGGTAGTGGTGGTTGTACTGGCGTTGACACCGTTTGCGCGCGGCAGGTTGTCGAAACCAAAAGCAAAACTCCAGCGATGGCCCAATGGGCTCGGGTAAAAGCGCGCATCTTTGTGCCTCCTAAGAATCTGTCCAAAACGAAATACCCTAGCGCAGCAGCAAGGCGTTCGCTGCCATCAGAATGCCTAGGAGCTGCTTCATCATTTTCTTCAGTCGTAGCTGCCCTTCGCAGCCGGAACTGTCTCAGCTGGAGTCTCTCCCGGGCCGCCAAAAACATCAATCAATTCACGGTTTTTCACTGTTGTCGGGTAGATTTCACCTCTCCAAATCCTAAGTTTTGGAGATTCTAATCGGGAGACCGGTTCGACCATGGTCTGCACCCGGCGGGGATGATTCGGCCCACGGTGGTGCGGAGTCCTGCTCTATCCCTTACCCAAGTGACCGATTTTGGAATGTGCCCGGCGCCGCGCACACCGTAGACATCGACATTCCTGCCCCTGCCCTGATGCACTGTCCACTGAGCAGGAAACGCGAGAACAACGAGGTTACGAGCGATGCATGGCGATGATCTTCGAAGAGATTGGCACGCCGGAACTGACCGAGATCATGAGGACGGCCTCGAAGTACGGCCTTTTGTTCCCCAGCGAAGGCGGCAGAAGCTGATTGGCCCCTGCGGGGCTGCAAGCAAACTCTACGGCCGCCTGCGTGCCGATGGTGGTCATGCCGCTGAAGATCAGCATCTTGGTCCCTGGCGCGAAACCGGGGCGGAGCGAAACGATGGCGTAGTCGAAGGTCATCGGCCAGCCGCTGTGGTTCATGCGCTTGGGTTCGCCAGGCATGGGGAGGCGGTTCACAATATCGAAAGCGTCGCCATCGCGCACGAAGTTGAAGTCTGGGCTGTCAGGAATCACGTTCAGCGACGGGTTTTCCAGCGGCGCGCCGACGAAGATCAGGTTGCGCGAGCGGGCATCATCCCAGGTGACCAGGAGGCTGCGCTTCAGCATGAAGTTCTCGTGGTTCTGATCAAACAGGCGCGTCAGTTGGTAGACCGCGGCCACCTCCCCGGTGCCGGTGTAGTGATCCATCACGGGCACGGAGTGCGGCTCGCTGCCGGTAGCGTAGCGCAACCCCTCAACGCCGTTGCCCACGAAGACCGCGTTCGAGAAAATGACCAGTGGCTCGCTGCCGGGCTGAAGGAAACCGGCCCAAAGCTGCGGTACCTGGGGCTGGGCACCGCTGGGGCGTGTCCAGCGCGTTCCCACCCAGAAGGCCACTGGAAGCAACAGCAGGCAAAGCCAGATAGTCCAGTACATCGAAAACCGGCGTCGAGCGACCTCTGCCAACTGGGGGACAGCATGCGGTGCCAGAGTTACAGCAGTTGGCTGCCCCGCAGCTGCAGAGTCCGGGTTTCCTATCTGCTCCTGGCCGCGCGGACGGAAAGAAGCAATATAGTGTCCACGCGGAATCTCCAGCCGCAACGGCTCGTCCCGGCCTTCGCTCTCGAAGTAGGTCTCCAGCCGCTGGCGCAGCAGCCGTACCTGGCTGCGCACGATCGAATCCTCCGCGGCGTTGTATCCCGGAGAACGGCCGAAGACGTGGATGCCAATCTGCTGCTCGGTACATTCGTCAACCCTCTCGTGCAGCGCGCATTCCGTGATGTACTCCAGCAGTTGCTGGCACTTACGGGAACTCTGCAAGGCGGGCGAGTTCAGAATACGCGACACGAGCGCCTTCTTTTCCGCAAGGACTTCGCTGGCCGAGGCCGTAACGCCATCTTCGGCTATCAACAATTGAGTACTCACTGGCGCAGTCTCCCGGTTGTCAACTCTACATCAGTGCGGTTGCGAAGGGCAATCGGCTGCAGATTTGCGGTCGGCAGGTGAAATTCACCTGCTGAGAGGAGAAGATTCGGCGAATTCCAAATAGAACCTGCCCACCAGTGCATCATTAGTTTCCAAAGGGTTCGATGCAAACGCACAAACTTGGCCAGCGCACTCGCCCCATTGGCCGCGATCGCCGAAGTATGACGGCATAAAAGGCGTGGTCTGCGAACCGAAGCAGTCGCAACTGAGACGGTGGTGTGGTCGTCAGAAGTGCAAAACTTAGAGGTCTGGTACGGCGCCCACAAGGTAGACCAGATGGAGAGGTTGCGTGGACAGCAAAAGAGCAGCGTCAATTACCGGCACATCGTCGATTGGCTGGTACGCAAGCCGGGCGCCTTTGCCAACTACCGCTATCGGGACCAGCTCTTCCCGACCGTCAACTTCCGCAGGGTCTATGACTTCCTGCGTGAAGTGATGCCGCGCCGCTGTGACTTGCGGTACTTGGAGATTCCTCATCTGGCCGCTAAGGAGAATGAAGCACTGGTCGATGATGCGCTGCGTCTCCTGCTGGCGACCAATATTGGCAGGAAGACTCTCCGCGAGAAACAGCCGTTCGAGGACTTTGTGAGGCGGAGGAAGTTGACTTGTCCAACTTCGACCGGCTGTTGAGCGACAGCACAACTGGAAGACTGAAGGTACTCGGATGAAAACCCAAACGACAAAAATAGAGACGCAACTGGAGCGCAATTTGAGGAGCCTACGGCTTCCGGCGATCCGGGATAGCTACGAGGGCGCGGCACGGGAGGCGGAGCGGAACGGCCTCGGTTATGAGATGTATCTGCACGAGCTGATCCAACGCGAGTGCGATGAGAGACGGGAAAGGCGCATCAATAAGATGCTGGTCGAGTCTCGCCTCCCCATAGAGAAATCGCTCGGCGCTTTCGATATGAGCCGTTTGCCGCCCAAACCGCTGCGACAAATACGGTCGCTCGAAGATGGGCAATTTCTGGATCGCAATGACAATGTGTTGATGTTCGGGACCCCAGGCAGTGGCAAGTCGCACCTCGCCGCCGGTCTCGGTCAGTCGCTAATTCGCAAAGGGCACAGCATCCTCTTCGCGCGGTACGACCTGCTGATTCAGGAACTGCTGTTAGCCGAGCAGGACCGCAGCTTGCCTAAATTGCTTAAGAAGTTTGCGCGCTACGAGGGCCTCATCATCGACGACCTCGGCCACATCAATGAAACCAATATGGAGGCCACTGCCGCGCTCTTCGCGCTCATTGCCGACCGCTACGAGCACGGGAGCATTATCCTGACGAGCAATCTGCCGTTCTCCAAGTGGGAGACGATCTTCAAACAAGCGATGACGACCGTGGCCGTAATTGACCGCCTCGTTCATCACAGTGTTGTCATCGAATTGAACATCCCCAGTTTCCGGCTGGAACATGCCAAAGCGAATCTGCAGGCCCTCTCGGAATCCATCGATACGATCGAGGATCTGCCGACCCTTCCCATCGACGAACGGGACGAATATATCAACGGCGCCGCCCTGCAGAACCTTACTCCACAATGAGGCTCGGGACAGTGCTATGGCGACTATGCAGGCCATCGAAGCAGACACTGAAGCGGAACATAGAGAGCTGTGTGATGCCATCTTCGAGAAGCGCTATGACGAGATTATGAGTTGGTCGCTCCGGCTGACGCACTTTGATCGAGCGGCTGCCGAGGAACTGGTTCACGACGCCTACATCGATCTTGCCCAATCCGCGACAAACATCCATGAAATTACCAATCTGGATGGATACCTGTATCGCGTCCTCCGCAACGTGAACTATACGCGCAGACGCAAAGCGTGGAAGCACGAGCATGATGGCCTCGACCTTTTGAACCACCAATCTTCCCATCCCGAACTCCGTCTGCGGGGGCTGGCTGAACAGTTTGAGTCCCAGGACCAACTTCGGATGATCTGCGCCTTTCTGTGTTGGCGGAAGGAAACGTCCAGAACCGCCAGCCTTCTACTCCCTGCGCTTCTTTTGGGGCTTCGAGCCACAGGAGATTATGAGCATGACAGGGTTGACGCGAACCGCCGTGGACAACCAGATTTCGGCGGCCCGTAGAGAAGCGCGCGGCTACCTGACCAGCCCGGAAACCTTTCAGGCCGGCAGAAAAGCTGTCCCGCCCACCGGAAAGATCGGGGCGCACTTCTCGGCAGACATAGATGGACTGTTCACCGACCTCCGAGCGGAAATTTGCGGAACATGCTCTAGTCGGTGCCCCACGAGAAAGAGACACCCTCACACTCACGACATCGCGGGACGGAGCGCCCTGACGATCTCTGAACTCGCACACCTCGTGAGTTGCAGGAAATGTCTCAATCACGTCGCCCGTAAACTGAGCCTTACGCTACCAGGCGACCGATGGCCGCTCGATGATTCACCGGCAAACCGGCATGAGATACGCGGGAGACTCCGCTATCAACATCCACGACTGCTTGTCGCAGGTTCAGCCACAGAGCTAATACGGGGCGCTCCTGCCAACGGAGACGAAAAGGTGAGTTACTGGTCGCTGCTATTCTTCCCGATCATGGTCTTGTTGATCTTGCTCTGGGCCGTCGTCTGCCTTTTCAAAAGCCTCGTGCAATCCGAGACAGAGGAACAGGCATCCAAAATTCCATGAAAGCCGGTTACAGCCTCCTCATCGACGAATACGTGGACGTCAACAGGGCGGAGCCGCCCGACTGTGATCGGCTTCGGATTTGCTGCCCCGTTTGCCTGGGGCCTGTCGCGCTAACCTACGACTCCGATGCGCCCACCTTTCGTCACCCGGCTCCGCCCGCTGTCACACAACAATCGAAATGCGAGTCGCAGGCGGCAGCGTTCACGGCAGAATACCGCGACCTCCACAACGCGCGGGCGCGGAAGCAGAGACTGGAATTTCTGCGATGGAACATGTTTAAGGAGCTTCTCGGGAAAGACCCACTGACGCACTATGAAAAGCACATTTGGGAGGAAATACCAAAGGTGCTAGGTCTTGGCGCCTTTTCCTGGCTCCCGGAGTGGCATTGGGAATTTGTCGCCGATACACCACGCAACCGACTACACGATTCGGTCGAATTTTTCATGAGCGCGGAAAACTACCTGCGATCCGCAGATCGGCAATTTCCCCATGTGCCGGAGTCCGGGTACAGCCGCCAGGTGCATATTCAGGTTGCCTTCGACTTCATGCAGTCTCTGATAGCGCGTCAGGATCTTGGCGACGATTACGAGTGGCTCTTTGCGCACGCCTTCCGTATCTGCCTCGGAAAGTGGGTCGGCGGCGCGCACGTCGAACCCGACGATCAAGCCCGGATGGAGTCTGAAAGGGCGGAGGTGAAAGAGAGGGTGGCGGCAGCCCGTATTCTGTCTTGTTGCGCCATCGATCTGATGTCCGAGGACAAAGGCGTCGTCGTAAAGGCCGTCGAGACCCTGAACGAGGTGTGGACAGAGCCGCCGATTTTGCCGGAACGGACACCCTTCATGATGTACCTTGCGGCGGACGTCGCCGGAGAAATGGAAGCTACCCTGTACCGGCTTCCGTACCTCCCGCTAATCGGGAGCTACGTGCGTCCGTGCCGACCACCCGTGGACTGACGGTAGGGCTGCATCTCAACTCACAGATAAGGCTTGATTTAGCTGTCCTCAACCCCGCTATGCCACGGTGCGAACAAGTTCCAAGTGGAAGGGGATAGACAGCAAATTCGAATGGTTGCGGGGGCCTGCAACGTCTTGAATTTACTCGTGATTCCTTTGAGAGATTACTCGCAGCATAGTCCCGGCCTCGGCCATGAAAGCATAGCTAGGCTCGTTTTTCCAATGACTTACGGACAAACAGGGACGGCCAACGGATGGCCATCGCGAAACAGATTGCCGCCGACGAGCGCGGCAGGCATCGGGGCAGAAGCATCTGAATAGGAGAAAATAAGGCGAATACGCTAGACTGTACCCAGAAGTATTCCGTCGCTAAGTTTCATCCTTGTTTTCCACCAGATTCACCAACATGGTGAATTCCGGTGAATTACACTTTCAGCTGGCGGACAAATACATGAGCAAAGGCCAGCAGCGCAGCGAAGCACCGGCTGAGGCCTCCGTGCGGGCGACCATCAGTTTCCCGCCTGAGATGTACCAGACCCTCGAAGGCATCGCCCGCCAGAAGAAAGTTTCCCTCGCGTGGGTCGTCCGCGAGGCTGTCGATCAGTATGTCACGGACAAGTGGCCGCTGTTCGGAAAGAATCAGTTCGGGGAGAAATCGTGATGAGCACACGCGCAAAAGCGCAGCAGGCGCGTCTTGCTTTGGTGAAACCGCTAAAACCTGCCGAAACCTTTCCTTCCCTGCGCACCATCGATCTGTTTTCCGGTGCGGGCGGCATCACGGAAGGCTTCCGCATGGCGGGCTATGAATGCCTGTATGCGAACGATTCGATGCCGGAAGCGATGGAGACCTTCCGCCACAACCATCCCGAGGCTTGGGGCGAGTGCCACAATATCGAGCAGGTAAAGCCCGCCGACATCCGCGCGAAGCTGCGGATCAAGAAGGGCGCGATGGATGTCCTGGTGGGCGGGCCGCCCTGCCAGGGATTCTCGATCAATGCGCCCGAGCGCTTCCTGACTGATCCGCGCAACAAGCTGTTTAAGGACTATGTCCGGTTTCTCGAAGAGTTCGAGCCAAAAGCTTTCCTCTTTGAAAACGTCCCCGGCCTGCTGTCGCTCGGGGACGGCAAAGTTCTGGAGCGCATCCTCCGTGAATTCGAGCGGCTCGACTACCACGTCACCGTGAAAATCCTGTTCTCCGCACATTATGGCGTGCCGCAGGAACGTTGGCGCTTGATCCTGCTGGGATCTAAATTCAGCGAGATCGCGCCTCCCGAGCCCACGCACTATGCAGCCGGTCGCGCCAACTTCCGGGGCGGCGGCGGTGTGCTGACCTTCCGCCTGACCGATTCGGACAAGCGCCGCCTGTTGCCGGCCGTGACCGTGGGCGAAGCTATCGGCGATCTTCCGCGCCTGCAGATGGGGGAGGGGGCTGAGACTATCGGTTACACCTCTGCCGCTGTCAGCGACTATGCGCTTTCCTTACGCAATCCGGATGGCGTGACGTTCAACCACTTCGCTGCCAGGCTTTCCAAGCAGAACGCCGAGCGCATGAAGCATGTGAAACCCGGCGGCTCCTGGCGTGACATTCCCCACCACTTGCTGCCCAAGGGCATGCAACGTGCGCGGAAATCCGATCACACCAAACGCTACGGTCGTCTCAGCAACGAGCGCCTGGCGGGCACCGTTATGACCAAGTGCGATCCGCACTGGGGCACAGTTTTCCTTCCCGACCAGGAACGCTCGCTCACCGTGCGCGAAGCCGCGCGCTTCCAGTCCTTCCCTGACTCCTACCAGTTCCTTGGGCCACGCGTCTCGCAGTATGAGCAGGTCGGCAATGCCGTACCGGTCCTCATGGCAAGAGCAATTGCAATGCAAGTCCGGGCACATCTCGAAGCGCACGGTGTAGTTCCTGCCGTTGCTGAACAGGCGGCGAATGGCTAGCAATATCCTTGAACTCTTTGGCTACAACCCGCGTGACACCTCACCCGCCGCACAGGAAGCCCGCCGCGAGCTGCGCTGCCCCTTCCTCGGGCAAACTTGCACCAAGACGCTGAGCGACGGCACGGTCAGCGGCATGTGCACGCTGAAGCCCATGACCAGCGGCCCGGTCATCTGCTGTCCCGTGCGTCTCTATGCCAATCATTACCAGATACTCAAGGACGTCGCCGTGCAGGCCTTCGGCGGCGGTATCGAGTTGGTCGCCGGCATTGATCTCAAGCGTTACCGCTCCGAGCATGCGGGAAATTCCGCCATCGCCGTGTTTGGGAAACGCTGGGGCAAGGAGCTGCGCCTACCCAGCCGCGCCAAGAATGCAGGCGGCAAGGTAGGCGCCTACTTTGTGGACTGGATTCTGGCGCATGTGGACCCGCAAGGCAAGCTGCTCGGCTTTGTGGCGGTGGAAGTCCAGTCCATCGACACCACCGGCAATTACCGCGAGGAACGCGCCGCCTATCTGGAACACGGCGCGTTCGCCGGTAAGAGCACTGCGGGCCCTAACTGGGAGAATGTCAACAAGCGCATCCTCCCGCAGATCATCTACAAGGGCCATGTGCTGCGGCGCGAACCGCTGTGCCAGAAGGGGCTTTTCTTTATCTGTCCCACGCCGGTCTACAACAAGATCGCGGAGCGTCTGGGCGGGCACCTCGAAGAGATACACCAGCAGCCAGGCTCTGTGACCCTCATGCGCTATGACGTAGGCCCTGAAGTACCAGACGGCCAAATCCGCGCTCTCGTATCCGGTGGGCAATCGACCACCACCGTGGACCAGGTGGCGCTTGCCTTCACGGCTCCCAAGAACCTGCCGCCTGCAAAGGTATACGAACAAGCCATCACTGCGGAGCTGTAGATCATGGACCGCAGTGAGAATATGCGTCGTATACGTAGCAAGGACATGCGACCACAACTCGCGGTGCGTTCCCTCGTGCATAAGATGGGCTACCGCTGCCGGCTGCACCGGAAAGACCTGCCGGGCAAGCCCGATATGGTTTTCGCATCACGGCAGAAAGTGATATTTGTGCATGGGTGCTTCTGGCATTCTCACGGTTGCAAATACGCGCACACGCCAAAGTCAAATCTGGAATACTGGATGCCGAAGTTAGAACGCAATCGTGCACGGGATACGAAGACCACCGAGTTGTTGAAAGAGTTCGGCTGGAAAACGCTGGTTGTTTGGGAGTGTGAGACTAAGAATCAGGAAAACATTAAGAAACAACTGGTTTCTTTCTTGAATTCATAGTCAATTCGATTGGTTGTACGCCCGGCCCTACCGTGCTCTGAAGGGAACCACTGAATTGAGCTTACTGCTGAATTTCTCACCGATTGACATCGACGCCGCAGAGATCACTGCCGGTCTCTTCACGTATGGCGTGGACGGCCAGCAGACGCTCAAGCGTTTGCGTCAGGAGCACGGAACCACCCACGTCTTTCGCCGGGAAGGGTCAGATGACATCATCGCAATCCCGGTTGTAGCAGATGCACCTGTTATCGGCGACCGGAAAAAGACGATTGCTCTCACCGACAACCTCAATCTGACTTGTGTGCTGATCCGGAATTCGCTGATCAATTACCTTGTTCGCCTCGGCAGGCCGGTCCTGCACTTCGACCCCGTGCGCTTCATCGCCCGCGACGATATCCTCAAAGGGGCGTTTCCCAAAGGCATTGTCTGCCCGGACTGGCTGAGTGTACGGATGCTGCACGATGTAACAGTCCGCCCTATCTATTTTTTCAAACAGCAGCCGTTCATTGCCGCGATCTTTGATTTGCGGACCACCCGAATCGTTGATCGGACGGTCGCTGCGCTGATGGCGGATGGATTTTCCCCTATCGGCCACTATGTCACGAGGCGCTTCCGGAAATATGATGATCTCCGCATCGAGCAGAGTGCAGAGCTGCTAGGCAGGGTTATTAGCAGCATTAACGGTTCAACGCTCCATCTCACCGATGCAAAAGAGGGCATCTCTTCTATCGATGCCAGTGAGGCATGGCTGGAAAAGAAGTCCTTTCCCGATGTACTGACGCATGTGCTAGGCGGCAAAGATGCACCCGTGACTGCTGCTCTAGAGAAGGCCCGTGCGGATCTCCGTTATGGTCCGACGAAGCTGGATAAAATTAAGACAATCGTCAATCACTTCGCTTCAAAGCCGCATATCATCGCCCCTGGAATCTCCGTGAGATTCTCGGCATTACTGAGCGATGCCGCCGCCAGATTCCCGTCTGTGGAATCCACCCCAAAACCCGTGTATGTTTTCGATCAGGCTGCGTCAAAGACCGCTCACTGGAATGACGGAGGCCTGAACCAGCACGGGCCATATACCGCTAAGGTATTCACGCCAACGCGCCCCAAACTGTGTGTCATCTGCCAGAAATCGCAAAAGGGCAGGCTGGAGCAGTTCCTTCATAAGTTCATCAACGGTATCAGCCCGCCTTCGTCACCCCAGAAAAGCGGGAAGACGGCGGGAAGCTACTTTGAGAAAGGCTTTCTGCGAAAGTACGCCCTTCAGGATGTGACCTACGAGTTTTTCTTTGCGGAGGATCGTTCCCCCGACTCCTATAAGGAAGCGTGCAGGCAAGCCATAGAAAAGCACGGCGGTGGGACGAAATGGGATCTGGCCCTTGTGCAGATCGAGGAGAGCTTCCATCAGCTTCCCGTCGACAAAAACCCTTATTTCATCACCAAAGAGAGCTTTCTGACCCACCAGATTCCTGTCCAGGAATTTGAAATAGAAACCGCACAGAAACCGGACACCCAGCTTGCGTTCTGCCTAAACAACATGGCGCTTGCCACCTACGCCAAGCTGAATGGCATCCCCTGGCTTCTGAAAGCCAACCCCACAATTGCGCATGAGCTTGTCATCGGCCTGGGAAGTGCCAACATCGTGACCGGCCGGTTGGGTGACCGGGAGAGATTTGTCGGTATTACGACGGTCTTCAGCGGCGATGGCAACTACCATCTGTCGAACGTCTCGAAGGCTGTCCCGATGGAGAGCTACCAGAAGGCATTTCTGGATGCACTGCGCAAGACCATCACAAAAGTGCAGCAGGATATGAACTGGCAGCCGAAGGATCATGTCCGTCTCATCTTTCACGCATCCTTCAAGCGGTTCAGCCAGAACGAGGTCGATGCAGTCAGGGACCTCATGGCCGAATTCAGCAATTACGAGGTCGAATACGCCTTCGTGCAGTTGAGCGAACAACATCCCTATCTTCTCTTTGATACGGACATGAAGGGGAAATTTGACTATGAGTCCAAACTGACCAAGGGCGTGTACGCCCCCATGCGCTCATCCTCTTTGCAGCTCTCCGGCAGGGATGTGCTGCTGAGTCTTACCGGACCATCAGAAGTTAAGCGTCCCGCTGATGGCCTGCCATCGCCCCTATTGCTTACCTTGCACCGGGATTCAACTTTTACCGACATGACCTACCTGACACGGCAAGTGTTTGCGTTTGCCTGTCACTCCTGGAGGACATTTCTACCAGCGTCAGTGCCCGTCACCATTCAATACTCGGATCTGATCGCAAGGACCTTGGGCAATCTCTCTCTGTTCGATCGCTGGGACCCCGATGTGATGCTCGGGAAGATCGGTAAAACCCGGTGGTTTTTATGAGTACAGTATCCGATTTCCTTCTTGCTGATGCGAGTGCTGCTTTACGGCGCCAGATAGCGATCAGGCCACAGGCCGAAATGGCGTTAGCCTTCGGCCACTGGATCGCCGCGAATCCGCCATCCGACGCAGAGGTCAAAGCCATTGTGGCATCAGCCTCTCAGAGAGGAGGTGCGCAGCAGGACTACCAGACAGTCGCGGTTCTGGGCTATGCGTCAGCATGCGCGTTACTGGATTCCAGCGCCACCGCTGTGATGACGCGAGGTCTTGAACGGCTCTCAGGGCGACAGCCGTTTGTAGACGGAAATCCGATGGCGTTCTGCTCTGACGGGATTGCAATCCTGGGAATCGCCCTCGGCACTCGCAATCTTGGCTTGCCCGCTGTGTCGGCCAAGATCATTGCGTGGCTTCAGGGTTTCGCGGCCCAAATGTGCCTGATGGAAGGAATGGAAGAATGGCAACGGTGTCTATTTCATGCCGCAGATCAGGTATTGGGAGGAAAGATAGGTCTAACGGCCTGTGAGTCTGTTTCGGCAGCGGATGTCCGAATGACACTTTCAGTCAAAGGTCTGCTGCCTGCACTCGCCGGACAGGCAGCGGAAGATCAGGAGCTCGCGGCCCTGAAGCTTATCACCAGCGGCAGTCTTACTCCTGTCTCCTATGAACAAGTAACCATCAGGCAAGCTGCGCTGGAGTGGCTGGCGCGCTCCACTCCGACCGCGATTCCAGGCCGCATGTCACCTGAAGATTTGTTACGGCTGCTTGAGCGGCTTCCCGCGGGCTTGCGTAATTGGACATGGGAAATGAGCCAGCGAACGGCGGCAATGCCGATGCGGAAATGGCATGTTGATCATGAATATCATGTGCAGAACATGCTCTGGTTTCTCTTGGCGCCCATTTTTCCTGATCTTGACGACGAGCAGTACCTGACAAAAATCGGTCGGAAAAGCCCGCGCGCAGACCTTTACATACCTTCAATGGAGATCATTGTGGAGGCCAAGTTCCTGCGCAGCGGCGACAAGATCCAGAAGATCATTGACGAAATTTCATCAGACGCGAGCCTTTACGGCGCGCTGGGAAATGACTGTAAAGGCATTATTCCGTTTATCTGGGACGACAGCGCCAGATCGCAAGAGCACGACTATCTCAAGCAGGGTCTCAAGAAACTGTCAGGTGTGATCGGAATCGTCATCGTCTCGCGTCCGAGCGGCTGGATCGACGTCTCCTCTGAGTCAGACGCAGAACAACCGGCGAAAAAGAATTCTGCAGGGAACAAGAAATAGGCGTCTGCCAGAAAATTCTGGTTCTAAGATCTCCCTCTATTGCATGGGAACAGAACCACAAATCTGGGAACAGAAAGGGAACAATATCCTGTTCCAGGGGAGCTTACAGGGCTTGTGGAGCGACCAGAGCCTTGTAAATACAGTGGTTAGCAAAACGGCCCATTATGGCATGGAAGAGGTCATCGGTTCGATCCCGATCAGGTCCACCAATTATCTCAATAACTTAGCGGAACCCCTCCCAAACGTTTGGCAGCAAATTGGCAGCAAATTTCAAACTGCCTTGCAGCCAAGCCATGTCAGTCGTCTCCATCTCCTCTCTGAAGCGCCACGCTTCGGCTGACTTTCTCCTCTAAATTCCTATCCATCAATGCACCATCGCCGTAGATGCGGCGACGGCAGGCGGTCGCACCTTGCCCTTCGCCGCCAGCTTCTTCATCGTGCCCTGTAACTCCCGGTGAATGGAGTCCACAGTGGCGCGCACACCCTCCGGCAACTCCTGCATGTAGACGTCGGTTGTCGTCGCCACGCGCGAATGCCGCATGATGCCCTGCACGTCCTTCACTGTCCCTTTCTTCTGGGCCAGCGTTGCGATCGTGCGCCGGATGACCTGGAACGTAAGCTTCGGCAGGCCGAGCTCCGTCGCCAGCTTGTGTAGGACCCGCTTGCGGTAGTTGCTCGGGTCCATGAAGGAGCCATCCCGATTCGGAAACAGAAACGCTTCCTCATCCGATGGCGGCGGACCATGTTTTTTCTTTTTCTTGTCGTACTGCTCTTGGCTGACTTCCCGCCAAGCGACGAGATCGTCGGAGAGGTCCTTTGCAATCGGCACCTCGGTCAGACTTCCTTTTGTCTTTCCGTAGGACCGAATCTTCCCCTTGTAGATCGTCTCCACAATGGTGAGCGAGACCGCTTCCACGCGATGGCACTTCCACCGGAACGCGAACAGCTCGCTCGGCCGAAGTGCATTCGTCATATCGAGCTTGAGCAGAATCCGGTCACGCAGGCCGAGCCTGGTCAAGGCCGCTGCGAGTTGTTCCCAACTCAGCACCGTCTTATCCGTCTCCCGCAGGTTCGCGGGAGTCTTCAGCGTGCGCGCAGGATCTTTCGGAAGAAAGTCCTGGTCGACCGCCTCAGCGAAGATCGCCTTGATGTATGCCCGAATCTGCAAGACCCTGTCTCTCGACCGCGTCTTGGCTAGCTTGTTGAGGTGAGTCTGAAGCGTGAACTTGTCGAAGTTTTCCAGCCGCACATCCCCGAACTCGTCAACGAGATCAGCCTGGATGAGGTGCTTCTTTACTTTGGCAGTTTCATCGCGCCAGTCCGCCTCTTTGAGCGGCAAGTAGCGGTGCAGTACGAACCATCCGAAGGTGACAGCTCCATTGACCATGGACTTGTCACCGTTGAGTGGCTGTTTACCCAGCTTGGCGATCTCGCCCTCCAGCTTTTCCCTGGCCTGCGATTTCGACATCTCGCTCTTGAATCCAAGAATCACTTGAGCGACAGCCGGCTTGGGTTCACTTGTAGATGGATCGATCTCCATGCGTCGGAAGTATCCGTACCACTTCTTTCCGCGTAGCCTGACCCACCCCTTCTGATACGAGGTTCCCATGTATTCCTCAAGTTCTGTGGGCGGAATAACGGGCTAGGCCCATTTTACCCTTTGTTTACGCGGATATTCGACAAGATTAACCACCCCTGAAAATTTGGGGGTCGCTGCGGGAAGTGCTTGTGGAAGCGTGCGACTATGCTCTGCGACGCAATGCCGACCTGCGTTCCTGTTCATCCACGAACGCCTCAATCCCGCTGGGCCGATAGCGCAACGTGCCGTCTCCCATCCGAATGACCGGCAAGAGTGGCTTGCGACGGGAGGAATGATCCCACACCCAATCCGTGCTGACATTGAGGCGCTTGGCTACCTCATCTGCTGTTAATAGGGGTTCTACTTCTGCGACACTCCGCGACGGTTTGCGTAGGCCGAGAGCAATCTGAGTTTCGATGGACTCATTCCTTACACCCGCTGCAGAATGATTGGCCGTAAGAACGGTTTCGGACGAGCTATTCATAAGCACCTCACGCGAACGATTCAGAGTTGAGCGTGAAGCCGGAGCGAGTTTCAGTCCAACACTTTTTTCCGATTTCGCCACAGTTTTTGTCTATGGCTCCAGCGAAGTCAAATCTGCAGATGGGTTACCTGGAAGAGTCCGGCCACCGCGCGGAGCCTAATTGACATTTGTGATTTGTTCCCAACAATGGGTTTAAGCGCAGGTTTTCCACAGCCGATGCTGGGCCTGTGGGATCGACGAAAGCCACGTGGAGTACCAAGGCCGATGTCAGATTCCCTTACATTCCGTCTCCTCCGATACATCAAGGCGGCCGCAGAGACGCTGAACTTTACCCGTGCCGGCACGCAGCATATTCGCTCCAGACATCCATCGCCTTCAAGAAGGCCTGTCGCGAACGGTTGCCGCACTCCAGTGGCTTTCCATAGCTATCAGGAAACATTCGGTACAGATGGCTCTCGTGCTCCACATGCGCGGCTTCGTGGGCGATGCAGCCCAGCGCCAACCGCTGCATCGCCGGCTCTGGAGAAAGTATCGATAACGCCAGGCCGCGACGCAGCACGATATGGAAACGCAGGTCTCCCTCGCGACGGACCCCTGCCGTCCGTGCCATCTCCATGACCTCCGGTTGCGGATTCATCTCTAACGGAACCTGGCCTTGGGGAAGGTCTTGCAGGGCGCACGCCGCCGCACGGCAGTCCGAAGTCACCGTCACGCCGTCCAGCGCCTGTAACTCAATCCCGGAAAACGTCACGACATAGAGTATTTCTTCGATCGCTACGGCCAGTGCGTCTTGTACCTCGGGTTCCTCAAAACAGGAAAGATCAAGGCTGCAGCGGTCCGGCAGCGGCAGCCGCCCTCCACCTTTCGGCGCGAAGGTCAGTTCGCGAATGGCGCTCATCGCGGATACCCCGTCGCTCTTGCATATGGAATGGTCATGCGCACAAAGCCGTGCCTCCATCGCTGACCCAAGAGCGACACAAATCCCGGTCCCTCTGAGACCGGCAAGAAGCATTTCGGGGAAATAGTATGCGCGATCAGCATAACGATTACGTTGCCGTCGAGCAGTGGAGCCGCAACATCGTGCGCGACCACTACGTGCATCTCGTCCAGCTTCACGAGCAGCACAAACGCTTCGCCGAGACGTGGGATAACAACCTGCGTTTGCAGGGATTCGCAGAGGCTTTTACGGACAAGTGCATTCGTGGCTAGTCCGCTCCCTTGGAGCGGAAGAGTCAGCGTGTCTCCGCTCCGCACATTTATCCTCAACCGCTCGAAAGGAGCACACCATCATGGAAACGCAAATCGCCAATGCCACCGAATACCGCAACGTAACACTCGCTTTGCTGAGTGAGTCCAAGACCAATCCGCGCCACACCTTCGAAGAAGTTGCCTTGAAGGAACTTGCATCGTCCATCCGTACCCAGGGCGTACTCTCGCCCTTGTTGGTTCGTCCTCTCACTGAGACTGGCTTCGAGATCATCGCTGGAGCACGGCGTTACCGCGCCGCGCAGATGGCCGAAGTCCCGACCGTGCCCGTCCGCATCGTTCATCTCTCCGATGCAGCCGCATTGGAGGCTCAATTGGTGGAGAACCTTGTTAGGTCGGAAATTCACCCGATGGAAGAGGCGCAGGGATTTCGCGCTTTGCTGGACTTGGAAGAGCCGAAGTACAGCATCGAGCAGATCGCGGCGAAGGTGGGCAAATCTCCCGTCTTCGTGGCTTCGTTATGTTGAGCACAACATAACGAAGCTTATGTTGCGTAGTTGCTTATGTTGCGCTACGAGAAGAATGATTGCTGTGTGCTGGGATATGCAACGGCGAAGACAACATAAGTGGACATGAGCCTGTGTGTGGAGCAGCCTCCGGTTAGGAGGCAACACATGTTCAAAACCTTATATCGTTGCGCACGTACGGCAGCTCGTCATGAGAGTGGACCTGCGGCGCAGTCTCGTCTGACCTATCTGGAGCATCTGGCGGAGGGAGGTGCGACTCTGCACACTCTGCGGGCTCGAGCGGGTGTACTGTATCGGGCTGCCGTATCTATGAACCTGGACGACACCAGTCCAGTAAAGCAAGAGGCTGTTGAGGACGCGGCGGGGGCATGGGCTCATCGCCCGTATCTGAATGCGATGGCTAAGGGCACTCACAAGACCGAACGTGAGTTCCGGATGTTCACCTGTTCGTGGTTACGTTATGCTGGGCGGCTACAGGAGAGAAGCGGGCCGCCGACTCCACACCAAGCTGAGATCAATGCGTACTGCCGCTATATGACAGAAGAGCGTGGACTGGCGAGGGCAACCGTCACGACGGCACAGTGGCACCTTCCAAAGTTCTTTAGATACACCGCAGGCAAGACTCTTAGACAAATGCGGTTGGCAGATGTTGAAGACTTCCTTGCGCATCTCGGAGAACTCGGATGGACGCGCCGTGGAATAAACAGCATGGCGCATGTCATCCGTGGCTTCTTCAAATACGGTGAGACGCAGAAATGGACGAAGCCTGGCATCGGTGTTGATATCCACGGTCCACGCATATATCGTCAGGAGTTCCTTCCACTGGGTCCATCATGGCCGGATGTGCAGCGCCTGCTGGAGAGCACGGAGAGCGATCGGCCATATGATATCCGTGACCGTGCGATCCTGCTGCTGCTTGCGGTCTATGGAATGCGAATCGGTGAAGTCCGCCGTATCCGCTTGTGCGATGTGGACTGGGAGAACCGAACACTTACTATCCCACTGACCAAGCAGCGCCGAGCGCGAATCTGTCCGGTGGTCCCAGCGCTTGCCGACGCCATCGAGCGCTACGTGCGTGAGGTGCGACCGAAGTGCGCCTACCAGGAACTCTTCCTCCGACTTCATGCTCCTCACCGGCCCTTCGCTCCAGGGGGACTCTACGGAGTCGTTGCCGAGCGGATGAAACGGCTGAAGATCGAATCTCCGCGTCGCGGTCCTCACAGTCTGAGACATGCCTGTGCGACTCATCTGCTCGCGCAGGGACTGACGCTAACGGAGGTAGGCGGCCATCTTGGACACAGCTCGGCCGACTCCACGCGCGTCTATGCAAAGGTGGATATAACGCGCCTGCGAGAAGTCGCCGACCTCGATCTGGGAGGTCTGCTATGAATCTCAAGCTTGCCACTCTGGAGTATGTTGCGCTGAAACAGTCGATGGGCATGAGGTTCGAAACCGAAGCCACGATACTGCGCGCGTTCGTAAAACAAATAGGCGATTACGTCGCTGTAGCGACCGTGACATCTGAGGATGTGCTGCGATACCTGAATGGTGCGAATGGTGACTCGGTTACCTTGTTCTGGCATCGCAAGCATGAAGCACTCAAAGGCTTCTGGGAGTTCGCCATCCGGCGCGGGTACACGGACCGTTCACCGGTTCCTGTACGAAGGGCCAAGGAACCCTTGGCCTTCGTGCCCTATATCTACACACAGGAAGAACTGAAGCGGCTACTTGATGGAGTCACCAGCTATCAAAAGAAGTGGCTGAAGCTGGAGGCCGTAACACTTCGAGCGATGTTGCTCCTGCTCTATGGAGCAGGTCTTCGCACCAGTGAGTCGCTGCGCCTGAACTGTGCAGACGTTGATCTTGCTGCCGCGATGCTCACGATCCGCGAGAGCAAGTTCTATAAATCTCGCCGCATCGCACTCAACAACCAACTGTGCAGCGTGCTCTACGAATACGATCGGAATCGCCATCAGGAAGGGCATGGTCGTGGTGAAGCGGCACCGTTCTTCACCTATAAAAGCGGTGGCCCTGTGGCGCGGTTCGTTCTGGAGGATGCGTTCCTCCGCCTTCGCAATCATGTTGGCGTGAAGCGTGACAACGCCCGTTATCAACCGCGTCTGCACGATCTCCGGCACAGCTTCGCGGTGCATCGACTGACCGCATGGTACCGGGATGGCGCCGACGTACAGCAACTGCTTCCAGCTCTCTGCACACATCTTGGTCATGTCTCTCTGAAAGGCACTCAGCGGTATCTGACGATGACGCCCGAGCTGCTAGCGGAGGCATCGCTCCGCTTCGAAGGCTATGCCCAGGAGGTGCTTCATGGATAAACGTGAGTTACTGGGGCCATGGCTTCGCCGGTTCCTGTTGGAGCATGTTGTCCATGAACGGAACCTTTCCCACAATACCCAACAAAGCTACCGAGACACGCTCACCATGCTGCTCCCGTTCGTCGCGGATCGCGCGGAGATACCACTGGACCGTCTTCGGGTGATCGACCTCTCGGGCAACCACATCCGTGCCTTCCTACGACATCTTGAGCAGGTTCGCAAGGTAAGCGTCAGCACGAGGAATCAACGTCTGGCGGCCATCCATGCACTTGCGCGCTTCATCGCGGAACACAGCCCTCAACACGTTGCATGGGCTGGCGAGGTTCGCACAGTGCCGTTCAAAAAAACGGTAAGAGGACTGGTGCCGTATCTCGATAAGCATGAGGTCGAGGCACTGTTGAAGATACCGGATCGTTCAACGGTACAGGGTCAGCGCAACTATGCGTTGCTGCTGTTCTTGTACAACTCAGGCGCTCGCGCCAGCGAAGCCGCGAATCTCTGCATCTCCGATCTGAACCTCGATACGCGGCAACCGTTGACCGCAAGCGTGCGCATCCTGGGTAAGGGCGGTAAGGTTCGTCGATGTCCGCTATGGCAGAAGACAGCCATAGAGCTCGCGCAGCTCGTGAAAGAACGAGTTCCCGAACAGCGAGTGTTCCTGAATCGTCACCGCGAACCGCTGACACGGTTCGGCATCCATGCGCTTATCCGAAGATGCGTCGTTCAGGCTGGCGAGCACACACCCTCTCTGCTGGCGAAGCGTGTAGGCCCGCACACGCTCCGCCACTCTACAGCGACACATCTGCTTCGTGCCGGCGTGGATCTCAATACGATCCGCGCGTGGCTCGGTCATGTATCGCTGGACACAACCCAAATCTACGCAGAGATCGATCTCGAAGCTAAAGCCCGTGCACTTGACCGATGCCAGATACCTGAGTCCAAAAGTCCAACTCTGGAACCATCGGACGGGCTGATGCACTTCCTGCGAACGATCTGACTCAACACACTTATGTGGTCTTCGCGTCCGAACACCATCGTCAGCATAACCACTTCAGCACGGAAGACCACATAAGCAACTACGCAACATAAGCTTCGTTATGTTGAGCACAACATAACGAAGCCACGAAGATCGGCGATTTTCCCACTTTTGCGGCGATCTGCTCGATGCTGTACTTGGGTTCGTCCAAGGCCAGCAATGCGCGGAATCCCTGGCCACGCTGTTTTCCTTCCTTCGATCACCCCATGTCTTCAATGCGGAATGACGCTGCAAGGGGAAACGCGCATAGCAATCACAGCGTGGCCGAAAGGTACGGAGAGCCAATCCGAACCTGCCTGTGGGGCAGTCTTTCAGCCATATGGTCCGATTGAGTTGCAAGGTACGATTTCTTCGGCAGCATCTCTTGCTTTGGATGGGCTGCTGGGCAAGATACAACACGCTCTTCATCGTGTGTGGGCTAGCCCCCATTCACTCTTGATAGAAGCAGGAGGCGACTGGTCGGACACATGGAGAAATGGAAAGCCGGAAAGAGAAAAGGGCGGAATGCAGGAGGATTGGACGTGGCAGAAGGACGATCTTTGCCCAGTTTGCAGTGGAAACGTTACTGGCGCAGCATCGCCTTCCGAATTGGAGACTCCGAGCAGCGTCTCGTTCTCACCGTCGCTGTCCTCAACCACATAGCCAGGCATCAACAAAGCGATGGAACTTCGTCCGAGGCTGGAGGTCAGCTATTTGCCCGCTTCAAGGAAGAACAGATTCGAGTTGAGCGAGCCACCGGACCGAGAGCAACTGATCGGCGATCACGATTCGGATATATTCCTGACCGCAGGCGGGAGCAGGAGGAGATCGACAGTATGCACGGTCTTGGCCTTCACTTTATTGGAGACTGGCATACCCATCCTGAGAGCGTTCCTAGCCCATCTGCGTCAGACATACGGAGCATTCGGGAAGCGGTCACGCGTTCCATGCATCACTTGAACGGATTTGTCTTGCTAATCGCAGGCACGGAAGCGTTCCCACTCGGCTTGTTCATTAAGTTGTATAGCGCTCGCAGTGAAACCGCTATCGTTTTGGATCGAGAATAGACTTAGGGAAACTCTGCACAAGTTCTGCGACTGCTGCCTGATGGCTTAATCTGATGGTTAGGGGTGGATGGCGAATGAGGCAGCAGACGTTTGCGTCGCAGTCGAGCTTTGAGAAGTATGGGCG
>Ga0080006_1172300_pt1 | contig 48179 bp, 52 predicted proteins | sample RS3BMetagenome_FD_69209 | JGI IMG/M metagenome (GOLD analysis project Ga0080006, IMG submission 69209) | Ferric oxide microbial mat and aquatic microbial communities from Rainbow Spring, Yellowstone National Park, USA - RS3B (SPADES... ... | reverse complement strand
GGGCCGGACACCGACCCAAAGGCTCACCAGCATCAGGAAGGTGTAGTGCCAAGCACTCTCTTCTAATGGCTGAAACCCGCTCTAATAGCGGGTTTCGTTATAAGCGGCGTTCAAACTCCAGCCTGACGGTCGTCATGTCTTCCACCGCTTATGTCATCAGATACGCCGATGGCTGGGAAGTTCGCTGCGCATGGCTGGTGGCCTGCTGCGCAGATTCGCCGGAATGCATAGCTGGTCAGGAGACTCCGCAGTGACGCTCTGCTACGGGCGCTCGTCGGCTGTGAGAAGTCGCCCGCCCTCGCCGTGTTCGCCGAAGCCAGGAAGGTTGGCGTGCTGGTGCCGCGACGCACAACCGCAAGCTTGAGGGTGAGTGGCCGGATCTGGCGTCGGCCATGCAGCAGGCGCAGCTCCTTGGCACCATGGAAGGCACCGTGCCGTGCGGCCACGAACACCCCGAACGCACGGCGACGCTCGCTCTGCACGCCCAAGAGATACAAGTACAGTCGCCGCTGGACCTGCTTAGCCTGTTAGACCATGACAGCTGAGACGTGGGTAAAGGGTAGCCACAAGGCTGTTAGTCGACAACCGAAACAGGCTTCGACAGCAGTTGGACGATGGCAAGAACAGTGCCGGTAATCACGGCAAGGAAGCCGAGGGTGATGGCGACAAAGCCAAGGCCGCCCGTAGCCGTGTCGAGGAAGACGAAGATGACTCCCCCGAGGAATGCAATGATCTCGCCCGCCACGACGGCGTACATCGCGTAGTCGCGAGCCCGCCCTGGCTGCACAAGCCGGACGAGGGCGACGAGCAGGACCATTGTGGACGGGACTAGGAAGAAGGCGAAGTCCTGGTGCCACCAGGTGAAGACGGCGTCGGACACCGCCCCCGGCGCAGCACCCCCCGCACCGAAGATGTTCTCGTGGAACTCGATGTAGTAGCCGCCCACCACCACCGTGAGGACGATGAGAGAGCTCGCGACGAGGCTGCCGTAGCGTAGCAGACGCTCGTTGCCGTGCTCCAGGGCGACGCCGAGCAGCGCGATGAAGCCGCCGAGCATCACGCCGACACCGGTAATGAGGTCGTCGCTCGCGAGGCCGTTCGGTCCATGGGCAAACAGCGTCGGCGGCTGCAGCTGCGTGAAGCCAGCGACGATGTACATCAGGGTCATGAGGATGACGCCCGCAAGCATCAGCCAGAGGCCGAAGCCCGTCATCCGGGAGCGCCTCTCGCTGCGCACGGGCACGGCGGCGATCGCCAGGCAGGTGACGAGGGTTATCACGGCGGCGACCATCTCATGCGAGTGCGACCCGATGAGGTTTGCCATCCAGTCCTGCCAACGCAGACCCGCCAGGTGCGCATAGCCGAGGATCAGGGCGCGGGGATAGGCGCCGAAGTCCAGCATCCACCCGGCGATGTGGCCCATCACGGCAGCCAGGAACGCACTCAGGGCGGCGGCAGCCGACGTCCACGCGACCAGTTGCCCTGAGCGCCTCGCTGCCGTGTACATCGAGATCGTCAGGGTGAGCAGGATCTCGTCCAGGAAGAAGAACGATGTGATCTGCATCCACAGAGGGAATACGTCATGCACGGAGCGGTCGAAGATGCCGCCGAGGCCGCTGAGCACCGTCGCCCCAAGGGTCCCCCAGAGGATGAGGCCGCGCAGACCGGCATGCCTGCACTGGAACACGTCCATCGCGATCAGGGCAATGAGCCCGACCATGCCGATCAGCATGCCATGAAGATACATGACGTTTGGATAGATGATGTTCGCCGCGGCGGAGACCTCGGACTGGAACGGCGTCGAAATGAACGTGCTCCCGATAGTCAGAAGCGTCAGCCAGATGAGCATACCGATGATGACCTTGTGCTCCGTTGAGAATCGGGACTGGAAACCGGCGGCATTCTCGCGCGACATCGTTTCTCCCCCTCGCCTCTAATGCGCCGTAAAAGGAAACCGCAACAGATCCAGGATGATCTACCCAACCCACAATAAATATATGAAGGCCACAACGTCAACGACTTGACAGCTAACGCTTCATGTGGCCGAAGCGCCGCCGAACTTTTGCGAATCCTTGCGTCGTAGCGGAGGACCCACTGGCCACGATGCAATGACACCATCCGGTTCTATCAAAGTGCGCGCGCCACCAGCATCCTGGACGTAGGCTGCAGAACCACCCCCTGTTGGGATGGAAACTGGGAGACATCCTTTGCGTGAGCTTATCGTCTGAAGAGCCATCTCCCTTGACGGCTACAGACCCGTACACTCAGCTCTTCAGCGATAGGATCGATCGCTTGTCTCAGGCGCACCCCTCCGCAGCATTCCGCCTTGAGGCTGAAGGGGTCAAGCGCGGCCCCTGCGTCGGCTGTTCAGCCAAAGCCCCCCTAGCGAACACCATGAGCGCACTGGACCACCTCGAACATTGCCCTTGCGCGATCGCCGGCCAACTGGCCGGATGCTCCCTGTTAAGAAGGCGCGAGTGGATATGGCCGCTGGAGGGCAAGGCCAATAGAGTGCCTGTCCGTCATGTTGGGATGCGCTCCTGGTGGAGTAACGAAAGAACGAAACATCATTCGGTTGCAAAATGGCAGCAATAACGCCCCTACCTCCGGACACCATCCGGGGGCACGGGCTTGAAACCCGCTTTATATAAGGATTTTCTGGATCTGGTGGCCAGACTCGAACTAACGACCTGCGCATTACGAGATAGCGGGCAGACTATTTGCTGGTAGTTGTCGTGTGGCCTAGATCCGCGCCGGAACCGGAGTCTGCTTCCTATAGCGTCTATGGATTACGAGGTTTGCTACCGCAAATGGAAGCAAACGCGGTAGCAAGGTCAGAAGACGCAGCGACTAAGCCGGTTGACGACGCAATGGAACAAGCAGCTTTGCTGGAGTCCAGCGCCAGATACCTTTCTCATCTCTCTGCCAGATGCCGAGCACGGGTCCATCCTTGGCGATAGCGGACCCGATGGCACCACCGATCAAGGCACCCAGAACGGCGCCCAAGAACATCCCGGAAGCCCGCGAATCACCGCCGCCATCAGTGCCGTCGTCAAGAGATCTACCGATCGCTGTACCCGACAGAGCACCTGCTGTAAGCAAATGCGTCGCATACGACACGATTTGTTGAACAGAAATCCTTACCACGTACAAGGCTAGTGCCTGTGCGGCCTCAGCGATTCGCAATACAATCTCTCTGCGTTTGTCCTCGTCATGTGGATTGATGGACATATATACTACTAACCCGGGTTGAACCAGTCCATTTGCTTGTGCCGCATCCCCTATTGCGACTTCGGTGAACCCGACATCCTGGGGAGAGAGTCGCAGTTCCTTAGCAATGAACTGTGTTACCCCTTGCTGGCGTGCGTCGTCAGGCGCTCCGGCGTAGGGCAGGCAGTCCACAATGAACTTGAATCGACTCATGGTGTCCCCCCCGATCTCACAGCGGCGGCACGACGGGTGGCTGGTTAGGAACGCCAACGGCTGGTCCCGCGTAGTGCGTACCGCGGTTCTCTCTCAGGATACGCAGATCCTTCCTCAGTTCCTCAACAAGTTCACGAAGCTCACGCGTGGAACCATCTGGCCACCAGATGTTAAAAACTCCGATAGAGGCGGTCAGGAGAACCGGGAGTCCCTTCAGGAAGGCGTGATAACTGCGTGGTGGCTTACCGGAAGGCCATTCAGACGAAAAGTAAACAAGTAGACTCAGCGTCGTGAAGAGGATTTTCCGACCGATTGACCCGCCCATCACCCGCACACGACTTCTGGACGCTACGTGACGTGCTCTCCGATGCATCCCCGGCACCGGTCTCCACCTCTATAGTCTACGTTCAATTGTGAGGAAAGGGCGCGGTTGAGTTTGTCCCCGGCGGGTCCTCACAAAACGTACGTCGAGGAAGAGGTTCGCCTCGTTTCTAGGTGGATCCTTCCAAATCCGTTGCCCGCCCATCGGGGAATTCTTAGCCCTTGTGCACCTCACCGGTCCGTGACTCCCTCGAGCGTTCTGCGCATCGCTCGCGTGTGGAGTAGATCAAGCCACACGTAGCGGCACAGCGTCTTGGCGAGGGTCCAGTCCTCTGGCCGGCCATCATGCCCCCATGCGTTCGGCTCGACGGAGGATACCTCTGCCCCGTGCCCGTTGTCGAGGGATTGTTGCATCCCGTCCATTGACACGTCACGCAGCCGCTCCAGCATGTTCCTTCGCTGGCCGCACGCTCACTTGTCTGCGGGCACCAGCATTGCGGCGGGGACGGTCGTGACGTACCAACCGCGCCATCCCCAATCCTTTACAGTAACCACAGACGGTGTCCAGCGAGAAATCAGCTTGGTGGTGCCAAACGCACCCGGAACATACCGGTAGATCCACACGTCAAACTGGTAGGCTGTGGGCGAAATCTCTCTGCTCCCGACGACCTCGAACCCTACAGGAACCCCGCCGAGTTCGCCTCGAAACGCTAACTGGCTCTGTTTAGTAGCCAGCAAGTGTCGCTGATCCGGTGCCAGCGCAGCGGATGCTTGTGCCACATCTCTGTCTAGCCAAGCAGAGAGAAAACGGTCAACGGTTCCGACGGCGGAATCATATGCGACCGGCGCCTCGCCTAGTACCTTGATGGTCTGGAAGCCGGCATGCTTACGTACGAGCGACTGGGCACTCGGAGGTTTCCCACAACCAGCCAGCAGTAAGGTCATCCCAAGTGTCGCGAGTAGGGCACCGTAGGTACTCCGCATTTCACAGCCTCTCCTCGCTGCGGCGATGAGTTGGGAAGCGATCCATGCTGATGCACCTGCCCCACCCGTGTCGCCGCAGACCCAGTATATGCCACGTCCAGCGCTCAGAGGCGAGCCTTGCCGAAGTGGATGTACCCCCGGTCCTCAACACGCTCTACGGCACCTCCGCCGGGATGCCGTTGGATTGGATGACGGACTAACCGGCCCTCCGCCAAACTGGCGTGATGTCGCCATCGCGTTGCTGCTGATCGACGGCCAGCCCGAACCGTTGGACGACCGCCTCGATGCTACTGATGTCGGGTGCCCGCACCACGGTCGTCGTGTTGCGGGGCTGACCGGCCGGGACGCGCGCTCTTCGTTGGGACAGGCGTGACTCGGCCGGGGTGCAGGCGCTAACAGCGCAGCCAACTTAATCTAACGACCGATTCCGTAGCAAAAACGCCTCAATCCCCAGATACCCCCGGGGCTTGAGGCTCGAAAACCGCTTGGTTGCTGGATTTTCTGGAGCTGGTGGTCAGACTCGAACTGACGACCTGCGCATTACGAGTGCGCTGCTCTACCAACTGAGCTACACCAGCAAAGACTGGAGCGGGAGACGGGATTCGAACCCGCGACCCTCGGCTTGGGAAGCCGATATTCTACCGCTGAACTACTCCCGCGCAAAGGCCATTATACCGACTGCTCGGGGCCTCGGCAAGCGTCACGGCATGATGCCGGCCCACATCAGGCCCACCACAGCGCCCACGACGCCGCCCGCGAGCGTCAGATACGCGGCGAGTCTGCGCTGGGCCTTGAGTAGCGGGAAGATCGCGTCGCCGTGCTGGCTCAGGGTGTTGGCGAGGAGTGCCGCAAAGGGGAGGTCGCCGCTCACGAAAAGCGTCGCGACGACGATCTGCGGTCCGCAGCCGGGAATGAGGCCAACGGCGGTGGCGAGCAGCACGTCAGCGAGCACGTCGCCGTGCAGCATCTGCACCAGGAGGCCGTGCGAGACGGCATTCGCAACCTGGAACAGGACGTCCGCGGCCACCACCCAGACGACGATCTCCGCCGCATCGCGCACCGAGGATTGAAGTGCCCGCGCAAGCGGCCTCTTTGGCTCCGGTGCCGGCGGCAGCCTGAGGATCACCGCACCGAGTGCGGCGAGCCCGAGTGCGATGCCGCCCGAGAGGAACGTTTGCATCGGCATCAGCAGCGCGGCGAAGAGACCAAGGAGCAGCAGGGCGGGCCAAAGGGCTGCAGCCCAAAGCGGCAGCCGGTTCGGCACGGGGCAGCTGAAGGTCGCGTCTTCCAGCCGCAGGAACCGGCCCACGACGGTGGACTGGACAACGTAGCCGAAGATGGCGCCGATCGCGGCCACGATCGCCGTAAGCGCCAGGGTCTCCAAAGGTTGCCGGCTCCAAAGCACAAACGCTGCGTCCCCTAAGGTGGCCACATGCGCGGCGTAGAGCGTGCCGGCCGTGACGGCCCCGAGACCATAGAGGCGCGTAAGTGTGATGCTGCCCGCGCAGCCCGGCACAGCGGACGCCACCGCGCCGAGGACAGGCTGCAGCCCTCGCGCCTTTGCAAACAGCCGCTCGAAGTCCAGGTAACCTGCCGCCTCGACATACGCGACGGCGAAGAGCAAAAGGGCAACCGGTAGCGCGACACCTACAAGGGCTTCCTTCGTGGTTATAAGAGTTAACTGCAGTAAATGCGTTGTGTCCACTTCCTAGGCTGCAAGTTAGTATCGCCTAAATGTCTATGGCGGACACGCTTGCATTGCTACTATATTCTCGAAGTCCTCGATTAGGACAGACTAAAACTAGAGCGGCGCACCTGCATGTGCAGGGCGCCGCTCTAGTTAGGATTGCCTAAACGTTGGCTTCAGTAAACAGTTCCTCGACATAGATCGTCTCACCTTGGTCACGCCCGACAGAGATCACCGCCGCCTTCGCATGGGTGATCTCCTCGATGCGCTGGACATACGCCTCGAGCGCCCGCGGGATCTCGTTGCGATGCGCAGGCGTCCCGAGTTCGCCCCAGCCCTCCATCTCCTCGTAGATCGGCTTGCAGCGTCCGAAGTCCCTCAGGTTGGCCGGCGGGTCCTCGATGCGGCGGCCGTCGAGTTCGTAGGCGACCGCAATCTTGATGGTCTCAAAACCGGCCAGCACATCCACCGAGTTGATCGCCAGGTGGGTCATGCCGTTGATGCGGGCCGCGTAGCCCAGCAGGACGCCGTCCACCCAGCCGATGCGGCGCGGTCTGCCGGTCGTCGTGCCGTACTCCTTGCCCCGCTCGCGGATCGCATCGCCCTGCTCGTTCAGGAGTTCCGTGGGGAAAGGCCCGTCTCCCACGCGCGAGGTGTACGCCTTCAGCACCCCAACGACCTTGTCGATCTTGGTCGGGCCGACGCCCGAGCCGATCGTGACGCCGCCCGCGATCGGGTGCGAAGAGGTCACGTAGGGGTAGGTGCCGTGGTCCACGTCGAGCAGCGAACCCTGCGCCCCCTCGAACAGCACGCGCTCGCCGGCGTCGATGGCGTCGTTCACGAGCCTCGCGGTGTCTGCGACGTACGGCCGCAGCCGCTCCGCATATCCCAGGTACTCCTCGTAGATCTCCGGCGCGGACAGCGGCTCCTGGCCGTATACCTTCTGCAGCAGGTCGTTCTTGAGGGCGACATTCTCGTCGATCAGGTTACGCAGTCCCTCAGGGTCGAGGAGGTCTGCGACGCGGATGCCAAGGCGTGCGTTCTTGTCCATATACGCCGGACCGATGCCCCGGCGGGTCGTGCCGATGCGCCTCAGCCCCCGTCGGTCCTCGTCGAGACCGTCAAGGAGCCTGTGGTACGGCATGATGAGGTGTGCGCGGTCCGAGAGGATGAGCCGGCTCGTGTCGATGCCCTCGGACCCCAGGTAGTCGATCTCCTCCAGGAGCACCTTGGGGTCGACGACGACGCCGTTGCCAATGACGCTCTTGCATTGCGGGTAGAGCACGCCAGACGGGACGATGTGCACGCGAAAGATCTTCCCGCCCACCACGACCGTGTGACCAGCGTTGTTCCCGCCCTGGGTGCGGACCACCATGTGCGCGCGCTGAGCGAGGTAGTGGCTGACCTTCCCTTTGCCTTCGTCGCCGAACTGGGCGCCGACCACCGCGATGGCTGGCACTCTACCGCCTCCTCGACTCGGCCTTAGCGGGCCGCGCCAAGGATAGCAGAGCCTCTCGACCGGTGTCAAAGGGGCCGCCTCGTACGCAGAGCTGACGCACGACGATATGGATCAAGGCCAGAACGAGACGAGGAACGGCTGCTGGGGTGTGCTGGGGAGCAAGTCGGGCGCCGTTCGGGTGGTTTGCGGATCCTTGGCGTGGGATGCTAGGCGGTCCGAAGGCGGCGAGGCAAGCACAAACTGGCGCGGCAAGCGCGCCTGGGGCGAGAGCGGCGTGATGGCTTAGGCGGCGGGCGTCAGAGGATCAGGCGCAACTGCGGTGGTCTTGTGCAGCGCTCGTTGAGCCGCGTGCGATCGAGCCAACATCCCATCATGGTTTGGCGCAGGAAACCTATCGTGCCCTGCAGGCCGAACTGCTGCTGGATCGGCCACAGGTCCACGACGTGCAGGGTGAGCGTGTTGAGCAGCTGGCCGAGGGCGAAGAGCGTGTGCCAGCCGCGCATCGCGTTCCAGTTGCGTGAGTACAGGTGCTCGTAATGGTAGCCACAGTGCTTCTCGACGAGCAGGCCTTCTTCAATGTCCCAACGCCGGCGAGCCATCTCGTTGCAACGTCGGACGACGTTCTGCTTGGTGAGCGGCACGGACGACACCCAGGCCCAGCGGCTCTGCCCCGCTTGTCCGTCTTCTTGCCAGGTTTCCTCGCAGACCACCACGTGCAGCTTCATATGGTGGTAGCGGTTGTCCGTGTCCTCCCAGGTGTAGTCGATGCCGTTAACCCACCAGAAAAGCTGCTCGCGGCCGCCCCAGCGGTGGCGGCGTTGGTTCTCCGGGCTGAGCGTGTGCAACCCGGTCGCTTCTTCCCATACGGTGGGCAGGCATGCATCCGGCAGCACGATCATGAAGTCCCAATGGTAGCGGCGGCAGAGCGTCATCACCGGCCCGTTGGGGTAGAGTCCGTCCATCACCGGAACGAAGCCAACCCGCGGAAAGGCCTGCTTGAGACGCTGCGCCAGCCGCTTGAAGGCCTTCTGCTCGCTGTCCTGCTTCGTCTCGGGGCCGGCTGCTGGGTTGTTCTCGCAGAACTCGAAGAGCAGCGGCAGGCTGACGCCGTGCGGGCCGACAAGCACCGCTTCGAGGACGTAGGCCTGATACTTGATAGCGTCTGCCCCGCTCCTCCTACGCAGCGCCTCCGGCGCAAACGGGGCGAAACTCGCCCACTTCTGCGTGCCGTCGATCGCCACGACGTAGCCTTCGCGCGTCAGCCAGGCAGAGAGCTTCCGGCTCCGCATCAGCCGACGAATCGTCGCCAGCAGCGTCTCGATCAGGTCGTCGGCCGGGATCGTTTCCAGGAAGCGTGCGACGGTGTCCGCGTGGGGAACAGTGTCGAGGCCGGGGAACACGCTGCGCAGGTTCCCCCAGAACGTTGGCGCGCTGAGTTCCCGGTTCGCCTGGCGGCGTGAACCCATCTGGTAGATCGCCATCAGCACGGCGAAGGTCAGCACCACCGTGCCCTTATGCCTGACGCTGCCGGGCCGGCGCGGGTCCTCAATTCTCGCAAAGCGGGCGAAGATGCCGGGCAGCAGGGCGCGTAGCACCTGCAGTTGGGCCTCGGCGCCGCCCTGCCTGGCAGCCTGCTCCTCCGCCTCCGTCCGCCACGGGCTCGTGCGGTTCGGCAAGGTGGCCGCACGGATGGCACCTGGGTTACGCATCGTCCTCATCGCCCGCGGCCGCCGGCAGCGGTGCACATAGCGCCCGGCGCCAGTCCCGCCGCAGTGGGTAGATGAAGATCGTCTTGCGGCTGAGCTCTCGTCTCTTCGCGCGATCCTGTCTCCCGCGGCCGGCCGTATCGCCAAGCGCAACCCAGTTGGCCGCAAGATAGCACGTGCCGCGCCACGGCGGCTCCACGAACGTCTCGAACAGCACCGGCATGTAACCGTAGCGCGCCGCCCAGTCCTGCGGTAGCCGCCGAGTCGCGAGCGCTAGGGCATGGCTGGCCAGATGCGGCACCGCGATCCCGGGCAGGATTAGGAACCGGCTCTGGTTGATGATTCGCACGCGGTAACGCGACAGCTCTTCCCGCGTCCAGCCGATATAGCGGTCACGCGCCAAGACTGCCTTGGCTGCGGCTCCGAACAGCATCGCGCCCGCGATCCGCCGCTCCTCGCCGGTCTGCACCTTCAACCAGTAGCGCTGGTGCGCCCCGATCGGTCGACGGTAACCGAGGTAGTGATACGCCGCCAACGTCGCGTTGAACGTGCGTAGTTCCTCTTGCGGCACCGGCTCGAGTGTCACCGGCCGCACCGCCGCGAGCGCTGCCGCCAACGGCCATGCCTCCACCGGCGGCGCCTGCAGGTCCATGAACGCCTTGGGCCCCGTGGCCTGCTTGCCAGGCAGATGGATCGCGCCCGCCGCCTCCATCTGCAGCAACAACAGGCGGCACGCATCCACCTTCAATCGCCCGTTCGGCGCTCTCCACGGCAAGTTCTCACACAGCGTCGCCGCAAGCTCGTGGCGGCTGAGGCCGCCAAAACGCCTTGTCGTCCCTTTGATGAGGGCGATGTCCTCCGCGTCGAAGTACCGGTCGCCAACCCAAAACGGTTCTTCGAACCTGCCCATCGCAGCACGCGGGCCCCCTTTGATACCGTCCCCACGGTATCATCGCAGGCCCGCCGCTACTTGTCCAGCCCCGTTTGCGATGAAATCTTCTCCGGCTATCCCTGCATCCGGCTCCAACCACGGCCCTCGCAGATCATGCGTCAGGGCTGCCTCGTGCGCCGGGCGGCATCCGCGGGATCTCAGTGCGGCTCTTCCACCTCGCGCAGGTCGAAGCGGCCATATTCCTTCTGAAAGTGCAGGTAGACCTTCCCGACCGGCCCGTTGCGCTGCTTCGCGATGTTGATCTGCGCGATGTTCTGCTGTTCGGGCGGGAGCTCCTGGTTGTAGTAGTCGTCGCGGTAGATGAAGGCCACGACGTCAGCATCCTGCTCGATCGCGCCAGATTCCCTGAGGTCCGAGAGCATCGGCTGCTTGTCCTGGCGCGACTCCACGGCCCGCGAGAGCTGCGACAGGGCTACCACCGGCACGCTCAGCTCGCGGGCGAGGGCCTTCAGGGAGCGTGAGATGGCCGAGATCTCCTGCTGGCGGTTTTCCGTGCGCGTGCGGGACTCCATCAGCTGCAGGTAGTCGATCAGGATCAGGCCGATGTGGTGCTCCGCCTTGAGCCGCCGCGCCCTGGCGCGCAGGTCCAAGGCGGTCAGGGAGGGCGTGTCGTCGATGAAGATCGACGCGTTCGACAGGCGGTCGACGGCGAGCGCGAAGTTCTTCCACTCGGCGTCGCTCATGCGCCCGGTACGCAGGTTGTTCTGGTTGATGAAGCCTTCGGAGCACACGAGGCGCAGCGCCAGCTGCTCGCGCGACATCTCGAGGGAGAACACCGCCACCGGCACCCCCTCGACCGCGGCGTTGCGCGCGAGGTTCAGGGCGAAGGCGGTCTTGCCCATGGACGGACGCGCGGCGACGATGATCAGATCGGCGGGTTGCAGCCCAGCGGTCAATTCGTCGAGCCTGGAGAACCCGGTGCGCACGCCGGTGACGCCCCCGCCCTCGCGGTAGATCGTGTTCATCTTGCCGATCGTCTCGAGCAGCACGTCCTTGAGGGCGGCATAGCTGCGGCTGGAGCGGCTCTGCGCGATCTGGAAGATCTTCGCCTCGGCCTCATCCAGGAGTTCCTCGGCAGGCAGCTGCGGGTCGAAGCCCCGCGCGACGATCTCGGTGCCGGCCCGGATCACCTGGCGTGCCAGCGACCGATCGCGCACCATCTGGGCGTAGCGCTCGACGTGCGCGGCGGTGGGCACTCCTGCGGCAAGGGACGTGAGATAGGCGATGCCGCCCGCTGCCTCTAGTCGGCCCGACTTCCTGAGCTCCTCCGACAAGGTCACGAGGTCGATCGGTTCGGAGCGCTCGAAGAGCGTCAGCATCGCCTCGTAGATGGCACGGTTCGCGTCCCTGTAGAAATCCTCCGGCTGGAGAATGGTCAGAGCCTGGGGGATAGCCTCCGCCTCGATCAGCATCGAGCCCAGGACGCCGCGTTCGGCTTCGATGCTCTGTGGCGGGGTGCGCCCTACGGCAGCCTCAGGCGTTGCCACGGTCTACTCCCGACCGACGACGACGTGGAGGCGCGCCGTCACCTTGGCGTGCGGCCGCACTTCGACGACATATTCCCCAAGCTGGCGGATGGCAGCGGCAAGCTCGATCCGGCGCTTGTCCACCTCGATGCCGTGCGCCGCGAGCGCGGAGGCGATGTCTTGCGCGGTGACGGCCCCGAATGGCTTGCCGTTTTCCCCGACCTTGAGCCTCAGCTCCACCTGCAGCGCCGAAATGCGCTCGCCCAGGGCCTGGGCTTCCTGCAGCAGCCTGTCCTGGCGTCCCTGGGCCTTGCGCTGCTCTACCTGCGCCTGCTTCATGCGGCCCGCGGACAGATCCTCCGCGAGGCCACGCGGGAAAAGAAAGTTGCGCGCGTAGCCGTCGGCCACCTTGACGATCTCCCCGCGCTTGCCGAGGCCCTTGACATCCTCCCGCAAGATCACCTGCATGTTGCCGCCGCCCGAGTGGGCGGCACACCTCCTGCCTTCACGTACTCATGGGGCCGCGGATACGCCGTAGGTCGATAAAGACGTCGAGGATGCCGATCCAGATGAGCAGTTCCGCAAATGCGGGAGTGAGGAGCAGGATACCGAGGACCACGACGCGGATGATGGCCGGGACGTTCAGGCGCCCTAGCCAGTAGCTCAGGATGGCGAGCCCGATGACGATGAGCGGCACTTCGCTCCACAGCACCGCGAAGCCGATCCAGCGCTGCCAGAAGGCCGCGAGGTCGAGCAGCCCCGAGCCGAGTTGGGCCGCGAACAGGACGAGGTAGAGCGGCGGCAGCCACTCGGGCGCGCCCCAAAGCATGAAGGGTCGCACCTCAGGGAGGTTCTTCCGGCGCGCCAGAAGCGTCCAGCGTGTGAAGTAGAAGCCCTCGAAGAGCATGAAGCCGGCGTAGAGCGGCGCCACGGCCGGTAGCATCGCCCCCACCTGGGCCGTGATGCTGCGCACCTCCCCTGCGGGCAGACCGAACATCTGGCCGAGGGCATGGGCTTGCTGCGGGGTGATCTGCAACTGCTGCCCGCCGAACAGCGCCGGCAGCAGGAAGTAGCAGGTTACGGCCGCGGTGGCGAGCAGGAACGCGGGTCCCGCCTGCCGCAAGAGCGGCGCGCCACGCCTCATCTCAACCCCTACCGCGATGGCGGCGACGAAGAGCAGCGCCGCCGGCACGCTCAGGACGCCGCCGAGCAGCAGCACCGCGAGGAGGCCAACGGCGGCGGCGATCAGCGCTTCGAGTGCGCCATCCTCGAAGGCGACGATGGCGATCGGCAAGAGGGCTGCACCACCCAGGAGAAGCGGCAGCAGGACGAAGTAGCCGAGTCCGGCCAGCACGCCCCATCCGAACCACCCTGCAACCCGGCGCCACGCGCCCTGGCGCTCAGGCGTTGCCATGCGTTCCGAAATGTTGTTCCAAGGCACTCAGATCACCGTAAGCCCGCTCCACCTCATGTCCAGACAGCGCAAGCTCCCGCGCCCGCATGGCGACGCGCGCCTCCACCTGCGCGAAAGGCAGGCCCAACCTGCGCCCGAGAACGTAGGTCGTGAGCACGATCGAGGCGAGCGCGTCAGCGATCGCGTCCTGGGAGCCGAGCGCCACCGCCTTGAAGAGCGCGGCGACGCCGCCTACGAGCTCGGCTTTGAGCCAATCCATGATCTTGAGGTGCCTGGCGAGCGTCTGGCTCTGCCCAAACGGCGGCACGGTCGTCATCCTCTCCGGCCTATGCTTCGTCACGGCAGGTTGGCCATCCTCCCGTACAGGGCCGCAGTGCTAAGAGGGAGGCGCCATAGCGCCTCCCTCGTCAGGACGTCAGTCGATGGTGAACGGCAGGAGCGCGATATTGCGTGCCCGCTTGATCGCCACGGTCAGCTGGCGCTGGTGATGCGCGCAGTTGCCGCTGATCCGCCGCGGTAGGATCTTGCCGCGCTCCGTGATGTATCGCCTGAGCTTCTGGGCCTCGCGGTAATCCACCTCGACGACCTTGTCGACGCAGAAGCTGCAGACGCGCCGCTTCGAGCGGCGTCCGCGCTCTCGGCGCATCGCGTCATCTCCTTTTGGGCATCAGAACGGGACCGGTTCGTCGTCTTCGCCGAAGTCCTCGGGCTCGGCGCCGTAGGGATCGCCCTCCACGTCGCCGGGGCCGCCCTGGCCGCCAGAAGCACCGGGACGGTCGAGAAACCGCACATCATCTGCGACCACTTCGTAGACCCGCCTGCGCTGGCCGTCCTGGCCGTCGAAGGACCGAACCTCCAGGCGTCCCTCGACCGCGATCAGGCGTCCCTTCTTGAGGTGCGCGGCGCATGTCTCGGCCAGCTTGCGCCAGGCCCGCAGATCGATGAAGTCGGTTTCGCGCTCGCCCTGCTGATTGGCGAACGGCCGCTGAACCGCGATCGACATCCGTACGGAAGCGATTCCGCTGGGGGTGTAGCGCATCTCCGGATCGCGCACGAGCCGGCCGATCAGGATCACGCGGTTGAGCATCGGCCGTCCTCCCTTCTACTCCTGGGTGGGTTCCTGCTCGGCAGGGGACGGGGTTTCCTCGGGCTCGTCGGCGTCCGCGGCCGGCTCGCTCTGCTGTGGCTGCGCGGCCTGGGCCGCCGCAAGCTCGCTGCGGCGTACGGGCAGGCCTGGGCTCTGCCGCTCGCCGGCCGGTACCGGCCCGCCGCGCGCACCCTCTGCCCGCGGCCCGGCCGCATCGGGCATCGGGGTGGGCTTGGGCGGGTTCGGACGCGGACGGATGACGACGAGGTGCCTCAGCACGTTCTCGTCGATACGCAGAAGGCGGTCCAGCTCGGCGTTCGCCGTGGACTCCGCCTTGAACGGAACGAAGATGTAGATGCCTTCGTTCTGGTCCTTGATCTCGTAGGCGAGCCTGCGCTTGCCCCATACGTTCGGCTCCTCAATGGAGCCGCCGTGGCGTTCGATGACTTGGCGGTAGCGCGTCAGCACCGCCGCCTGGCGCTCTTCGTCCAACTCGGGGCGCAGGACGAGCGCCATCTCATACTCCGTAGCCATAATCTCTTGTTCACCTCCTCCCCTCGGACACGCCCGCGCGCACGCGCAAGGCGAGGCTCCGGTGTGCCGGAGCGGGGAGCGCCCATAAGCATAGCAGACAAGTGTGCCAAGGGGCAACGATCAAGATGGCGGTGGCGTCTCTGGCCCGCGCGAGACGAACACGCGTATTCTCTGCTCCAGCTTGATGCGGGGCACGAATACGTGGCGTCCACACTTGGTGCAGCGGATGCCGATGTCGGCTCCCGTCCGCGTGATCTCCCACGCGTCGTTGCCGCAGGGATGCGGCTTGCGCGTGCGCACCACGTCTCCCACCCGCAGTTCAAGAGGAGGGCGGCGGCTCACGGCAGCCTCCCGAGGACAGGGGCGAAATGCTGCGCGAGATGCCAGAGCGACGCGGCCCAGTGGGCATCCACGACATAGACCGACAGGCTTCCGAGCGTGCCGGATCGCGCGAGAGGTTCCAGCAGAAGCAGTACCGCGGCGGCGAACACGAGGTTCTCCAGGACGCCGAACGCCGCACCGGCCAGGCGGTTCACAGGGCCGATCAGCGGCAGGTGGTTCGGCAGGCGCCCGATGCTTGCGGCAAAGATGCCTATGGCGGTCTCGCCGACGATCAGGATCGCCAGGAAGGCGATGGCCGAGACGATGGCCGCCGCCGTGACGTGCAGCGCGACCGGCACGCCGGCCAGGAACTGTGCCCCGGCGGGCGTGACGCGGCTGAGCTCGCCCTGGACAGCCTGCTGCAGATGCCAGTGCTGGTCGAGGACGGTGGCCAGCTCTCCGTAGAAGAGGCGGGCGAGCACAATAGCGACGAAGAAGCCCGCGAGGCCGGCCGCCATCGCCAGGAGCCCTCGGCTCCAGCCGCGCAAGGCGCCGATCGCCAGATAGCACAGGAGGACGATGTCGAACGGCTGCATGGTGTCACCCCCTGCGCAGCGGTCGCCAAAGATCGACGAAAGGCCAAGCGAGTGCCGGCAACAGAGGAGATGGCGCCTGGCCGTGGCCGAAGGCGCGCACGGCAAGAACCATGATGACGGCTAGCACGAGCGCCGTGAGCGTATCGCCAAGGTAGACGCGCAGCCGATGCGGCGGCAGGGTCCAGATCTCACGCAGAGCCGCAGCCGCGAGCGCGGCGGCGAGAAACGCGAGCTCCACCTGCCAGGGGTAGCTCAGCGTGCTCCCTACCCGAAGGGCCAGGTACGCAGCGGCCGCCGCCGCAACGAGGCGGCTTGCGGACATCATCGCCAGAAGGCCGCGATCTGCAGTAGGCCCACCGCGATGAGAAGCACCGTCGTGTGTCCGCCGCGCGACATGCAGCCGGACATCTCCTTGCGCGCGCTTTGGCGTTCCGTCTCGCGAAAGGCCTTCTGTGCGTCTTTGAGATGCTGCACCATCGGCCTGATGTGCCCGAGCTTCTTCAGCGCCGCGGCCATGTTGTGGTGCGCAGCAGAGTAATTCGGGTCGATCTCCAGAGCTTCCTCGTACATGTGCACGGCCTCTTCGGCGTTGCCCCGCTCCAGATAGATGTTGCCGAGGTTCGTGAGCGCCGGGGCAAACTTCGGCTCAAGTTCGAGGGAGTTGCGGAACAGTTGTTCTGCTTCTTCGAACTGCCCGAGAAGAGCCTTCAGGACGCCCAGCTTGTTCGGCCCGCGCGGATCCTGCGGGCGCAATTCCGCGAAGCGAAGGTAGAGCTCCTCCGCTTCCTGCACATGCCCGCGGCGTTCCTCGTCTTGCGCTTCCAGGTAGACCGATTCCGCTTCATCCCGCGGCAGGATTCCTTCACCGTCCTTGTCGGTTCGGTCCGCTCCGATCTGCCAGCGCAGACGGCCAGACCAACGCCAGCAGCCAGAATAAGGCAACACCCGCCATCGCGGGGTAGGCGCGATCGACGATGGCCTGCACGCCGAGCGTCGAGGCGAGCAAGGCCAGGCCCGCTGCCATCCAGGTACCGCCGAAGAGTTCGGCCGCCGCTTGGAGAAACGAGGCCGCCGCCGAGAGGCTCGCGAGGGCGATGGCAGCCTCGACGCCGAGCGCGAACGCACCATGCAGGTGCAGGGCGAGCTCGCGCAGCGGCAGGTCCGCACCTGCCACGGCCATACCGGTTCGCGCCAGCACCACCGCCTCCAACGTTAGCAGGAGACCCGCGGCGAGTCCACCTATGAGGGCGCCGCGCTGCCCGCGAACCCCGAGACCGGCGGCGGATCGGCGCACGCCGTCGCTCGCGAGGGCGATATTGTACGCGGCATAGCCGAACACGGCGAGTGTGGCCTGCGCCGGGGCGATCGCCGTCTGCAGGCGTCCCTGGGGCAGCCTCGCAAGGCCCAGAAGTGCCGTCGCAACGACGGCGAGGACCACGAGCACCAGCATGAGCCCCTGCCAGCGCCGCAGGGATGTCGTGCCGTTCTGTCCGACGAGTGCCGCAAGGAGGACGGTGATCGCGCCGCCCAGCACAGGGCTGAGGCCGAGCCGGGCATGCGCGAGGCTGGCGAGGGACGCCACCACGGCACTGAGGGTCACGAAGCTGAAGAGAGAGAGCATGGCGCGCCAGACGTAGGCGATCCGGGGAACGGACATCGCCGTCTGCGCGGTGCGCCAGGCCCCCAGGCCGAGCAGCAGGGCTGCTCCGAGTGCCAGGACGCTGCCGACTGCCCCGTGCATTGCGAAGAATACCCAAATCTCACGTCCGGAGACGAACCCCGCACCGACAACGGCCGCAAAGGCGGCGATCGCTACGTCCCAGGCCACGGCGCGCCCCCCCGGCAAGGCTATGCGGGGTCCGGTGTATACCTGCTGTGGAGCGGCCATATACTCGCGACATGCAAGAGCACCACGGCCGGCAGCAGCGGCTGCGCGTGCGGCCGGAAGATCCCCGCGCCGCTTCCCTCTTGGCTGCGCACCTGCAGCGCGAGCTCGTCTCGCTGCGCAGGCTCGGGAGCCCCGCCACCGTCGTCTGCGTTGGTACGGACCGCTCGACGGGCGACGCGCTCGGCCCCCTTGTAGGCACCATGCTGACGCAGTCGGTGACGCCGCTGCCGTTCGCGGTACTGGGCAACCTCCAGTCCCCGGTGCACGCCGGCAACCTGCACGAACTTCTGCCGCGGCTTCAGATGGCGGCCGCGCAGGGTCCGGTGGTGGCGGTCGACGCCTGCCTCGGCAGCTTCGAAAGCGTCGGCAGCGTGCAGGTGCAGCGCGGGCCGCTGAAGCCTGGCGCCGGGGTGCGCAAGGAATTGCCCCCGATCGGCGACGTCGCTGTGATGGCGACCGTCAACGTCGGGGGCTTCATGGAGTACGTGGTTCTGCAGAATACACGTCTGGGTCTTGTTTACGAGATGGCCGCCATGATTGCGGACTCCATCAGGATTGCTCTCGGCGCGGTTCGCGCTCAAGGCGGCGCAGTATTTCCTCCGCCGTAAGTCCCTCGGCCTGGATCACGGGCACCTCGAGCTCGATCGCCTCGTCACCGAAGAGGTCGTCGTCCTGACCGGTGCAGACGACGGCGTCCACCCCTGCCTGCCAGGCTTCCGCGAGGGGCACCACCTGCCAGCCGCGGGCCTCGACGGCCTGGCGCACCTGGCTCAGCCCTTCCTCGATCGCCACGCGCACCTCGCATCCCCCCGCGGCTATTCTGCCTGCGGCGAGGCGGCAGCATGCGCAGTGTCCGGCCGGAGTGCGACCGGGGTGGCAGGCGTGGGGCCGTAGACAAAGCTGAGAGCACCCGGCGCGATGCCGAAATGGACAGGCGTCGTACCGCTCAACTCTCCGTCGCGGTGGACCGCCGCTTCGGGACTCGCCTCGATCGACAGCTCGCGACAGCGCACGACGCGGATCTTGCTGCTGGTGAGGTGTCCGCCGCCGTAGACCCGAGGCAGCAGGGCCAGCGTCGCCGGGACGCTGTAGTCGCCTGCGATCAGGACGTCCAGCAGGCCGTCGTCGACGCACGCGGTGGGGACGATGCGCATGCCGCCACCGTAGTACTGGGCGTTGCCGACCGCGACGAGCAGGAACTTTCCCTCAAAAGCCGTCCCGTCCGCCACGATGCGCATGTCCCGCGCGCGATACCGCCAGAGGACCCGCAGCACCGCTCGGACGTAGGGCACCGTGCCGGTGGAGCTGTACTTGTCGCGCAGGCGGTGGTCTTCCGCCGCAACCTCGGCATCGAATCCGACGCCTGCGACGTTCAGGAAGGTCGACGTGCCGACCGTCCCGAGGTCGGCGGGCCTTGGCTGGCCCTTGAGCGCAAGCTCGGCGGCCGCCAGCGCATCGGCCGGAACGCCCGCCGTGCGGCGAAAGTCGCAACCGGCACCCGTAGGCACGAACGCAAGACTGGTCCGCTCCCCTGCATGCTGGACTCCGTCCGCGACTTCCGTGAGAGTTCCGTCGCCGCCGACGGCGACGACCCTCCCATAGCCCTCCTGAGCCGCTTCCCGCGCGATGCGGGTGGCGTCACGGGGCGCTGCCGTGACCACCATCTCGAGTCCCTCGGCCGCATACCGCTGCTGCAGCTCCCGCCAGATCCCCGGCCAGACGCGCCGCGTCCGGCCCCTCCCCGCGACGTAGTTCACGATGAAGAGCGTCTTCACACCGCGTGCACCTCGTGCTTCGAGTCGATTGCCGCCCCGATCGCCGCCCGCTCCTCCTCAGACAGGGGATAGCGGGAGGCGCCTGACGCCACTGGCTTGGCGTAGATGCGGGTTTCCTCACGGCCGTAGAGACCCGTGATGACCACGCCGTCATCGCTGGCATCCAAGAGCGCGACGCTGAACGAGAGTTCGGCGCCGGCGCCAGGAAAGGCGTTGTAGCGGACGACGCCGACGCGCTGCAGGCTGTGGCGTTGGATCGCCTCTACCCCGTCCAGGCGGGCAGCGGCGCTCGCGACACCGCCCTGCGCCTCGCGCAGGGCCTGCCACTGCTCATGCAGCAGCGTCTCCACGTCGGTCGCCTGCCCCCCTCGCAGCAGGTGATCCAGCCGGCGCCGCAGGCGCCGCGCGGCAGCGAGGCTCAGGAGGCCGAAAATGAGGGCTACGATTCCTACAACCAGCCCTGCCGCGCCGATCAGCGCCAGCCATGGCGCCAGTCGGATCAGTTCAGGCAACCCGCTTCCCCCTCAAATGTTTCACGTGAAACATCTAGTCCTCTTCGGGCACAAAGCGCGCCACAAGCCGCGCCAGGTCCTCTTCGCTGCGAAATCGGATCTCGACAGCCCCGCCCCGGGCGCCCGCCCGGATGCGCACCGGCAGTTCCAGCGCGCCGCTCAGGCGTTCCTCCCAGCGCGCTACCCGCCCGCCGGACTTCGCGGCCTTAGGCCTGACGACGGCCAACGGCTTGCGCGTCATCTCCTCCACCTCGCGCACGCTGAGCGACCTCGCCACCGCCTGCTCGGCCGCCGCCACCTGGCGGCCCGGCGGCAATCCCAGAATCGCACGCGCGTGCCCGGCAGACAAGGACCCCTTGCGAACCAGGTTCTTGACCTCTTCTGGAAGGCCCAGCAGGCGTAGGCTGTTCGCCACCGCCGAGCGGCTTCGCCCGATCACCTGCGCAAGCTCCTCCTGCTTCAGTTCCCGCGTCTCGCCCAGCCGCTGAATGGCCTCCGCCTCTTCGAGCGGGTTCAGGTCCTCACGCTGCAGGTTCTCCACAAGCGCGATCTCTAGCAGGCGCCCGTCGTCACACGCACGCAGCACCACCGGCACTTCGCTCAGGCCGACCATCTGCGCCGCGCGCCAGCGGCGTTCGCCAGCGATCAGCTCGTACCCTGCCGCCGCCCCCCGCACCACGAGGGGCTGCAGCACGCCATGGCGGGAGATCGAGTCCGCGAGCTCACGCAGCGCCGCCTCGTCAAACTCGCGCCTCGGCTGGTACGGATTCGGCCGGATCGCGCTGACCGCAACCTGCTGCATGCCCTCGTCCGGCGCCACCCGCACCTCGGGGATCAGCGCCTCAAGCCCTCGCCCTAGTCCCCGCTTCGCCACGTGCCAGCACCTCCTTCGCCAGGTCCCGGTATACCTCACTGCCGCGCGACCTCGGATCGTAGCGCGAAATCGGTCTGCCATGGCTCGGCGCCTCGCTCAGGCGCACGCTGCGCGGCACGATCGTCTGGTAGACCTTGTCCCGGTAGTAGCGCTTGACCTCGTCCGCGACCTGGATCGACAGGTTGGTCCTCGCGTCGAACATCGTCAGCACGATCCCGTCCACGTGCAGCGTGGGATTCAGTCCTCCCTGCACCAGTTGCACCGTACGCAGCAGCTGCGTCAGCCCTTCCATCGCGTAGTACTCGCACTGCAGTGGAATCAGCACCCCGTCGGCGGCGGTGAGCGCGTTCAGCGTCATCAGCCCGAGCGACGGTGGACAGTCCACGATGACGAAGTCGTATCGCGACCGCATCGCCTCGACCGCCTCGCGCAGCCGGTACTCCCTGCGCTCCGACGTCACGAGCTCGACTTCCGCGCCAGCCAGGTCGACTGATGCCGGCACGATGTGCAGCCCTTCGACGGCAGTCGGCTGCACCGCGTCCCGCATCGGCTCGCCTTCGATGATGACCTGGTACATGCTGTGCTCGCTCTCGGCCTTGCGGATGCCGAGACCGGTCGTGGCATTGCCCTGCGGGTCGATGTCGCAGAGCAGGACTCTTCGTCCAAGCTCAGCCAGACAGGCGCCCAGATTGATCGCCGTCGTCGTCTTGCCGACGCCGCCCTTCTGGTTTGCGATCGCCACAACACGCCCCATGGCCATCCTCCTCAGCGTCGTGGAATGCGCAGGCGCAGTTCCAGCGCATCCTCGGTCTCCTCCTCGGCCATCTCCACCGCCACGCCCGCCGCCTGCAGGCGCGTCACGCTCTCGCGCAACGCATTGACGACGATGCGCACGTCCTTCACATATCGCCGCGGCATTTCCCGGGAAATACCCCGAGCCCGCGCCTCCAGCTCCCGCGCAGTCCAGCCCTCCTGCGCCGCACGGCGCGCGAGTTCCACCCGGGTCGCGCCCGCGACGCGGAGCAGCGCGCGCAGATGGCGCTCACCCAGCCCGCCGGCCGCCGCGAGCTCGCGGATCTCCTCGCCCAGCCGAAGCAGTCGAAGCTTGTTGGCGATCCCGGCTTGACTGCGTCCGACGCGCCTCGCGAGCTCGGTCTGCGACAGACCGAACTCCTGCATGACCCGCTGGTACCCCTCGGCCTCCTCGAAGACGCCGAGGTCGCTGCGCTGCAGGTTCTCGACGAGCCCGAACACGGCGCTCTCCAGCGGAGTCGCCTCCTGCACCAGTGCGGGCACGCTGGTCAGACCGGCCGTCAGCGCGGCGCGCAGCCGCCGCTCGCCGGCGATCAGCTCGAAGCCGTCGGGCAACCTGCGCACGACGATCGGCTGCAGCATGCCGTGCAGGCGCAAAGACTGCGCGAGCCGCTCAAGTGCTCGCGCATCAAAATCCTTCCGCGCCTGATGCGGGCTCCGCCGTACCTCCTGCGGCGCCACCGCGATCAGCTCCGGCGGCACAGGCAAACCTCCCAATGACTTGGGCTATTCGCCTTGCTGCGCGCCTTCCCTCTCCAAAAGACGCTTCCTGGACGGGAACTCGCGCCTAAGGCGCGCGAAGGATGCTGGCCGATCCGGCGGAGTCGGCCTAGCCTTGCGATAGAGCAGCAGGGTGCGCTCCACGTCCTGCTCGAGCCGGTAGCGCCGCATCTCCACCTTGCCAAAGCCCATGCGCCCGGCGACGGGCGCCGCCTGCTCCGCCTCCGCCGCGGCCTTCCCAGGCTCTCCCTTCAGCAGGCAAAGGACGCCGCCCGGCTGCACAAGTCCGCCGCAGACTTCGACCGCAACCGGCGCGCCGGCCAACGCGCGTGCCGTCACAAGCCGAGCGCGGTCGCGCAAGGCGCCGCGCGCCTCCTCCTCGGCCCGTCCCCAGATCACCTTCACCGCCAGCGCGAGCTCGGCCGCCGCCGCTCGCAGGAACTCCACCTTGCGCCTCTCGGCCTCGATCAGCACGGCATCGGTGGTCAGGCCGGCGGCACACCAGACGAGCGCAGGCAACCCGCCGCCGCTGCCGACGTCCACGACGCCCTGCGGGGGCACCCCGAGCGCCTGCCACGCCAGAAGGCTGTCGAGGATGCCCTCGCGCAAAAACACCTCAGGCGAGCGCAGCGCAGTGAGATTCTGCAGCGTGCTCGCCTTCGCCAAGATTTCCTGGTACGCCAGCAGACGCTCCTGCGCACGCCCGTCCAGTGCGATGCCCGCCGCCTGCAGCAGCGAGGAGAGGCTCGAGCTCACCGCTTCTGCACGACCACCTGCCGGTGCGGGTCCTCGCCCCGGCTTTGGCTCTGCAGGTCCGGGTACTCCTGGACCACGCTGTGGATGATGCGGCGCTCGCTGGCCGGCATCACCTCGAGCACCGACTCCTCACCGCTCTCGCGTACGCGCTGCGCCACCTCGCGCGCCATCTTCTCAAGGGCCAGACGACGCTGGGCGCGATAGCCGCCCACGTCGAGGACGATGCGTTCGCCGCCCTTCTTGCCGATGGCGGCGGCGACCAGGTACTGCAACGCGTCGAGAGCCTCGCCGCGCCTGCGCAAGAACCAGTTGAAATCGCCTTCCACCGATACGAGCACGTGGTCCTCGTCGCGGCTCACCGTCGGCACGACATCCATCCCGAGCTCGACGAAAAATGCGCGGACAAGTTCGGCGGCGCGCTCACCCAGGGACTCCCTGCGCCGAGCGCGCACGCGCCACGGACGTGAGAAGAGCCCGAGCATCCCCGGCTTGCCCTCCTGCAGGATGGTGAACTCGATGTCCTCCATGAGGGCGCCGAGGCGGCCTTCCGCCCGAAGCTTGGCTTCCTCAAGGGTCTGTCCTTCGACTTCGATCTCTTCCAGTTCGTCCATGTTACTTCTGCACCTTTGCAGCCGACGCTTGCGGTCTGCCGACTCCGCTCAGGTAACTCTGCCCTACCGTGAACAGCGTGGCGACCGCCCAGTAGAGCGAGAGCCCGCTGGCGTAGCGCATGCTGATGAAGAACAGCATGGCCGGCATCATGATGTAGGTGATCATCTGCTGCGAGCGGTCCGTGCCTGCCCTGGGCATCGTGACGAACGTCTGCCACAGCGTCGTGCCAGCCACGATGACCGGCAGGATGAAGTACGGGTCGGGCAGCGAGAGACTCGGCAGCCAGAGGAAGCTCTTGGTGCCGATGTAGTGGAAGTGGGTCAGACCCGCGAACAGCGCATAGAGGATGGGCAGCTGCACGATCATCGGAATGCAGCCGGCGAGCGGGTTTGTCCCAACCCTCTTGTAGAGATCCATCATCTCCTGGTTGAGCCGCTGGGGGTCCTTCTTGTACTTCTCCTGCAGGCGCTTCATCTCGGGCTGCAGTTCCTGCATCTTGCGCATGTAGCGCAACTGCCCGTGGTAGAGCGGCATGATCACCACGCGCACCACGATCGTCAGCAGGATGATCGCGAGGCCGTAACTGTGGGTGAGATTGTAGAAGAACTGCATCACCCACTGCATTCCCTGGACCAGCGCGTTGAACAGCGCCAAGACAGTATCTCCTTCCGCCTGCTAGGGGACAGGGTCCCATCCGCCAGGATGGAACGGGTGGCAACGCAGCAGTCGCTTGACGGCCATGGCGCCGCCCTTGCGCGCCCCGTAACGCTCTATGGCCGTGAGAGCGTACTGCGAGCACGTCGGCGTGTAGCGGCAGTGTGCCCCGGTCATCGGCGAGATGACCTGACGGTAGAACCGGATGAGCAGAAGGAACGTCAGGGCGCCGACGGATGTCTTGCGGCTTCTGCCTTCTGCAGGAGATCGCGAAGGGCCGAGCAGAGGTCCTCGAAGGAGGCCTCGCCCGTTTCCGGCCTGGCGAGCAGCACCAGATCGCATCCGCGCAAAAACTCCTTCCGTTCCCTGCGGAACGCCTCGCGCATCCTCCGTCTCAACCGATTGCGCCGCACGGCACCGCCGAGCTTCTTTCCGGCCGCAAACGCACAGCGCCGCCGACCCGGCTCCCCTTCGCAAACGAAGAGGACGAGGCGGCGGTTCGCGAAGCGCACTCCGCGAGCGAACACCGACTGCACGGCAGCCGGGCGGCGCAGCCTCTCCTCCGCGATCACGCTAGGCGGAGAGCCGCTTGCGCCCCTTGAGCCGACGTGCCTTCAGCACGTTGCGCCCGTTCTTCGTCTTCATGCGCAGGCGGAAGCCGTGCACCTTGGAGCGACGGCGCCGGTTCGGCTGGAAAGTCCTCTTCACCCTGTCCACCTCCGCGAGCAAAAGCACTAGAATTGTAGTGGTGAGGCAGGGTTCTTGTCAAGGCCGGCTATCGCTTCCACTTCTTGCCCCGAAGCCGCACCTTTGCTATCATCGGAGCGCCACCCTCGTAACCGCAACGGGCGGCCCTTTTCATTATCCACAGCATGTGGACAACGCTGTTGATAAGGTGTGGGTTTTCTATGAAGGCTGGGAATCGCTCCCGAAGGCCCGATCCATCGGAGGTATTGCCTCTCCTGGCCGATGCAGAACTCCCCCAGGTCCCTGCATACGATTATAACCCGCATTCGATCCCGTCACACGAGGAGGCCGTCACGATGGAGGACCGCGCCGAGGTCGTCTGGTCCAAGGCGCGGGCACTGCTGCAGCGCATCCTGCCGCGGCCAAGCTATGAGACCTGGGTATATCCTATGCGTCCCGTGCTGATCGAGGATGGCGTGCTCGTGCTCGCCGCACCGTCCGAGTCCGCACTGGGCGCGGTCGACGAGCATCTCAGGGGACACATCGCGCAAGCGGTGCGCGACGCGGCCGACGGGCCCTGCGAGGTGCGCCTCACGTTCCGCAGCGGCGAGCAGAGGGCGGTGCCCACTCCGCCTCCCGCGCCGGCGGAGCCAGCACCCGCGCACGGCGGGGCGCGCGTCACGATGCACCCGCGCTTCACCTTCGACAGCTTCGTCGTCGGCAACTCGAACCGCCTGGCACACGCGGCTTCACTCGCCGTCGCCGAGATGCCGGGCAAGGCCTACAACCCGCTCTTCATCTACGGCGGGGTAGGACTGGGCAAGACGCACCTGATGCAGGCCATAGGCAATCTTGCCCTGCAGCGCCGCCCATCGCTCAAGGTGCTCTACGTCCCCGCCGAGACCTTCACGAACGACATGATCAACTCGGTCATGGAGGGCAAGGGCTACGAGTTCCGCAGCCGCTACCGGTCCATCGACCTGATGCTCATCGACGACATCCAGTTCATCTCGGGCAAGGTGGGCACCCAGGAGGAGTTCTTCCACACCTTCGAGGCTCTGTACGGCGCGCAGAAGCAGATCGTCATCTCGTCGGACAGGCCCCCGAAGGAGATCACGACCCTCGAAAGCCGCCTGAGATCCCGCTTCGAGTGGGGGCTCATCACCGACATCCAGCCGCCGGACTTCGAGATGCGTCTCGCGATCCTGCGCAAGAAAGCCCTGGCGGACAACCTGGACGTCGACGCGGCAGCGCTGGAGTTCATCGCCACCCACATCGAGACGAACATCCGCGAGCTCGAGGGAGCACTTATCCGATTCATTGCATACTGTTCCGTCCACCACGTGCCGTTCACCCGTGACTTCGCGCCGGTTGCCCTGCACGATCTCCTGCCGGCCCAGAAGGTGCGCAAGGTGACGATTCTGATGATCCAGCAGAAGGTGGCGGAGTACTACAGCCTGGACATCAAGGACTTCAGCGCCAAGAAGCGCACGCGAGCCGTCTCCTACCCTCGCCAGATCGCCATGTATCTCGCCAGGGAGCTGACCGACAGCTCACTTCCGAAGATCGGTGAGGAGTTCGGCGGGCGTGACCATTCCACGGTGATGCACGCCTGCGACAAGATCGCCACGGATCTGCGTGCCGACCCCCAGTTCCGCGAGGTGGTCGACGCGCTCATCGACAGGATCCGCTCCTGATCGCCCTGTGCACAACCATGTGGAAAGGGCTGCGGATATGCAGTGCATCCATTGGGGACAAGTCCGGCCCTGTGGACATCCCCTGACCTCATCCCCAGGTTGTCCACTTTCCATCCCACCACCGCAGGCGCCATCCTACTGCCTCGCAGCCGGATATCCACACTATCCCGGACCCTACTGCTCCTGCTCCTTTGATTGATCAAGTACGTCCAAGCAGTTCTTACGCGGGGTGAATACGCGATGCTCATCTTCGAGACGCCGGCCCAGATCCTCTCTGATGCTCTCGTGCTCGTCTCCCGTGCCGTGGCTCAGCGCGACCAGGTCCCGTCCATGACAGGCGTGCTCCTGCGCGCCAGCCGTGGCGAAGTCGAGCTGACGGCAACCGATGGCGAACTGGCGATGCGTGTGGCTATCGCCGCCGAGGTGGAATCCGAAGGCGCCGTCCTGGTGCCGGCACGCACCTTCGCCGACCTCCTGCGCCTGGTGCCGCCTGAGACGTCCGTGCAGTTCCGCGGGCTCGAGGGCCAGGTCGGGATCCGGTTCCTGCGCTCTCGCTTCGACTTGCCGACGCTGCGCAGCGAGGAGTTCCCGCCGCTCGACTTCGAGAGCCAGGTGGAGCCCTTCAAGGTGCGTGGAGACGCGCTCAAGGAGCTCGTGCGCAAGACGAGCTATGCCGTCTCAGCACGTGACGACGGTCGTCTATTCACGATCGGCATGTATCTCACGCTGCGAGAGGGCTATCTCTCCGCGGCGACGACCGACAACCATCGCCTGGCCTGGGCCAGGTTGCCCGTTGCGAGCGAGGGTCCGGACCAGGAGATCCTGCTGCCGGCGCGCGCTCTTGGCGAGATCGTCCGGGCGCTGCCCGACGACGAGATCGATGTGCGGTTCGAGCAGAATCGCCTGCTCCTGCGCACACCAGGAGGTCTCTCGACGTTCCTCACGTCCATTCGCGCGCAGTTCCCCGACACGCGCCGCATCGTCTTCGACAGCTACGCGACGACGGTCCGTTTCGACCTCGGACCGGTGCTGGCAGCCGCAGAGCGCACACAGCTCGTCGCCGACCAGAAGAACGCGCGCATCCGGATGAGGGTCGAGGAGAACCTTGTCCGCATCAGCGCAAGTTCCAGCGAAGGCGGCCAGGGAGCCGAGGAGGTGCCGGTGGAGACGAGCGGCGAGCCGGTGGAACTCGTCTTTGGCCCGAAGTACCTCGTGGACGGACTCAGGTCGCTGCCCGACGGGCCTGTCGTGCTCGAGGTGATGCACGCCGAGAGTCCGGCGCGCTTCAGACCGGATGTGGATCGCCGTGACCAGTTCGCCATCGTCATGCCCTTACGGCAGACCGAGTCCTGATGCGCGCATTGCCCATCAGGAACGCACAGAGAGGCCTGCCACTGCAGGCGGCTGTGCATCTCGCGGGCTGGGCCGAGACGGGAGGCCAGGCGAAGCAGCTGGTACAGGCCGGCCAGATCCAGGTCAACGGCAGCGTGGAGACGAGGCGCAGCCATTTCGTCCGTCTAGGCGACATCCTCAAGTGGGAAGGCGAGGAACTGGAGCTCACGAGCGATGATCATTGAGTCGCTCTCCCTCGAACACTGGCGCAATGTCGCGGCGGCCGAGGTCACGTTCGACCCTGGACTCACCCTGTTCACCGGGCCGAACGCGCAAGGCAAGACGAACCTCCTTGAAGCTGTCTTTCTCCTCGCGACGGGGCGCTCGCATCGCACGTCCAGGCCGGATGAGCTCGTGGCCTTCTCGAAGGGCAGCGCCTACCTGCGTGCCCGCATCGGGAGACCGAGCGGGGAGTACCAGCTGACCGCCCGGGTGGAGGGAGGGCGCGTCGTACGCCAGCGCGAGGGAAAGCTGCTGCGGCGCGGACAGGATCCCCTGGGCGACTTCGCCGCGGTGCTGTTCGCCCCGGAAGACCTCCTGGCGCTCAAGGGCGCGCCGGCCGACCGGCGACGCCTGCTCGATCTCGACGTGGGCCAGGCGTCTTCGAGCTACCGCCAAGCCCACGTGCGCTACGGGCAGGTCCTGCGCCAGCGCAACGCCCTGTTGCGGAGCTACGAGCGCCCTCCGAAGGAACTGCTCGGCACTTGGGATTCCGCCTGGGCCCAGGCAGCAGTCGCATTGACGCGGGAACGGCAGAAGCTTGTCGCTCTCCTCGCGCCGCATTTCTCGGCGCGCAGCGCGGAGATCTCGGGCGCCACCCCTGCGCGGCTGAGCTACGAGCCCTCCCTGAAGACGACAGACGCGGGGCAGGCGCTCGTGCTGCTCCAGGAGCGCCGCGACGACGAGTTTAGGCGGCGCACCAGCCTGCTTGGTCCCCACCGCGACGATCTGCGGGCAGACATCGAGGGCCGCGACCTCAGGCTCTACGGCTCGCAGGGCGAACAGCGCACCGTGCTCGTCGCCTTCAAGCTTGCGGCGGTCTCGCTGCTCGGCGAGGGAGCCGGCGGTCCGCCTGTCCTGCTCCTTGACGACGTCCTGTCGGAACTCGACCAGGACCGGCGGCGCAATCTTCTCCTCGCGGCGACAGGCACGCAGACGATCGTCACCACGACGGAGTCCGCCCTTGCGGGCATGCAACCGGGCGGGACCTATGCGGTGCGTGGCGGAGACTACGTAAGGACATGGTAGAATCAAGGCTGGGGGATATCCTGAAGGGGTTCGTGGCGAGTAGCGGCTTCGTCCGGCAGATGCGCCTCTACCAGGCCTACGGGCACTGGGAGGAGATCGTCGGGGCGGAGGTCGCGCGGCACGTGCGCCCGTTGCGCGTCGAGCGCGGCGTCCTGTGGCTGGTCGCCGATTCCGGCGTCTGGGCGGAAGAGACGTCGTTCGCGCGGCCGGTGATCCTGGAGGCCCTGAAGCGCCACCGCATCGAGGTGCGCGACATCCACCTCAGGCAGGGTACCCTGCCGCGAACCGAATCCCTGGCGGAGATGCCTCGCAGGACAGAGGTGCCGCCACCCCCGCCGGGCAAGGCGGCGGATCTCATCCGGGATCCGGACCTGCGCCATGCATTTACAGCACTCGGGGCCTGCAAGGAGGGAGATCCGCCTGCTTCTCCACATCGGGAGTGACGTGACCGTTCGCCTGTCCGAGGTGATCGCGATCCTGGATCTCGAGCGTACGGAGAACGCGCCCGCCACCCGCGAGTATCTGCAGATGGCGCGCGTGGAGAAGCGGCTCCTCGAGATCGGCGACGACGTCAAGTCGCTCGTCGTGACCGAGCGTGCGATCTACCCTTCGCCGATCTCGTCCGTCACCCTGGCCCGTCGGGCAGCAGCCAGAGAGGTGTTTTAGTTTTGTCCGAAGTCTACGACGCAAGCCAGATCCAGGTCCTTGAAGGCCTTGAGGCGGTGCGCCGCCGGCCAGGCATGTACATCGGCTCCACATCGGTGCAGGGGCTCCACCACCTCGTGTGGGAGATCGTCGACAATGCGGTGGACGAAGCCTTGGCAGGCTACTGCACGCGCATCGACGTCGTGCTGCACCGTGACGGGTCGTGCTCCGTCACCGACGACGGCCGCGGCTTCCCGATCGACCTCCACCCCAAGCTGCAGCGGCCAGGCGTCGAAGTGGCGCTCACCGTGCTCCACGCCGGCGGCAAGTTCGGCGAAGGATCGTACAAGGTCTCGGGCGGCCTGCACGGCGTCGGAGCCTCTGTCGTCAACGCCCTCAGCGAATGGCTCGAGGTGACGGTGCGCAAGGACGGGCTCGTCTATCGCCAGCGCTTCTCCCGCGGGCATGTCATGAGTGAGCTGGAGCAGATCGGCAAGACGAAGGAACATGGCTCGGTGGTGCGCTTCCTGCCGGACGCGCAGGTCTTCGAGGATATCCGCCTGGACCAGGAGACCGTGGCCAGCCGCCTGCGCGAGATGGCCTTCCTCAACGCCGGCCTGATGATCAACCTCACGGACGAGCGCACGGGCGAGGAGCGCCACTTCCAGTTCGAAGGCGGCATTGGCTCCTTCGTACGCTACTTGAACCGCAACCGTGAGGTGCTCCACCCGAAGCCGTTCTTCTGCTCCGCGGAGAAGGATCGCGTCCAGATCGAGGCCGCCCTGCAGTACAACGACAGCTACAAGGACACGGTGCTCTCGTTCGCCAACACGATCCGCACGCATGAGGGCGGGTCGCACGAGACCGGATTCAAGAGCGCCCTGACGCGCCTGCTGAACGATTACGGGCGACGCGCCGGCCTCCTCAAGGACAGTGACGACAACCTGAGTGGCGAGGACGTGCGCGAGGGGATCGCCGCCGTCATCTCCGTGAAGCTGGAGGAGCCCCAGTTCGAGGGCCAGACCAAGACCAAACTGGGCAACTCCGAAGTGCGCGGGCTTGTCGACCAGTTGGTGGGGGACGCGCTCGGCAGCTTCCTCGAGGAGAACCCCGCCGTCGGGCGACGCATCCTCGACAAGTGCCTGCAGGCGCAGCGTGCCCGCGACGCGGCCCGCAAGGCGCGCGAGCTGACGCGGCGCAAGAGCGCGCTTGAGATCAGCTCCTTGCCGGGCAAGCTGACCGATTGCACGTCAAGGGACCCCTCGGAGTCCGAACTGTTCATCGTCGAGGGAGACTCGGCCGGCGGTTCCGCGAAGCAGGGCCGCGACCGGCGCTTCCAGGCGATCCTGCCGATCCGCGGCAAGATTCTGAACGTCGAGAAGGCTCGCCTCGACAAGGCCCTCTCGAACGAGGAGATCCGCTCCCTCATCACGGCGCTCGGCACCGGCGTGGGGGAGGAGGTCGACATCGCGAAGGCGCGCTACCACAAGGTCGTGCTGATGGCCGATGCCGATGTCGACGGCAGCCATATCCGCACGCTTCTCCTGACCTTCTTCTTCCGCTACATGCCGCAGCTGATCGAGCAGGGCTACGTCTACATCGCCCAGCCGCCGCTCTACCTCGTCAAGAAGGGCCGGACGGAGAAGTACCTCTACAACGACGACGAACTCGAGCGGTATCTGCAGGAGATCGGGCGCGACAAGGTCGAGGTGCAGCGCTACAAGGGTCTCGGCGAGATGAATGCAGACCAACTCTGGGACACGACGATGAATCCCGAAAGCCGGACGATGCTCGCCGTGAACGTCGAGGATGCCATCGAGGCGGACCAGATCTTCACGATCCTGATGGGCGACAAGGTGGAGCCGCGCCGGGAGTTCATCCAGGAGAACGCGAAGCTCGTCCGCAACCTCGACATCTGACGCGCCGTCCACGAAGGCGCCGCGCATGGGGACCACCCGTGCCGCGGCGCCTTCGCCCATCCTGCGCGAAGGATCATGAGGCGCAGTCGCCGTCGCCGCAGGGGCGGTCCTGGCTCTCCACCTGGAAGGTGCAGTGGGCGATGCCGAACCGCTCCTCGAGGAGACTCGAGGAGCGCGAGATCACGGCGCCCGTATCGGCGAGCGGCATGTCGTGCAGCACGAGGTGCGCCGAGAGGGCCCGCTCGCCGCTGCCGATGCTCCACACGTGCAGGTGGTGGCAGGAACGCACGGCGCCGTCGGACGAGATCGCCTCGCTGAGCGCCACAAGGTCGACGTCACCCGGTGTCGCCTCCATCAGGATCGCTACGGTCTCCGAGAGGATGCCCCAGGCAAAACGCACGATCAGCAGCGAGACCACGATGGACGCGATCGGGTCTGCGACGCGCCAGCCTGTGAGGGCGATGACGACGCCGGCCAGGAGCACGGTTCCAGACGCCGCCGCATCGGTCATCACGTGCAGCCAGGCACTGCGCACGTTGAGGTTTTGGTGGCTGTGCCCGCCGTGCAGCCGAAGGCCGATGTAGAGGTTGCCGAGAAGGCTCGAAAGCGCCACCACCCAGACGATCGTCCCCTGCACCGCGACAGGGTGGAGAAGGCGTCCGATCGCCTCGATGATGATCGCTCCGGACACCACGAGCAGGGTCGACGCGTTGAAGAGCGCCGCGAGGATGCCGGCCCGCGAAAAGCCGTAGCTCCACCGCCCGGCCGGCGGGCGGCGCTCCAGGCGCGCCGAGACGAGTGAGGCGCCGAGCGCCAGGACGTCCGTGAGCACGTGCCCCGCGTCGCCGAGGAGGCCGAGGCTGTGCGCGACAAAGCCGCCTGCCGCTTCCACCACCAGAATGGTGAGGGCCAGGGCGAAGGCAGACCGCAGAAAGCGCTCCCCGTCGGCCTGGTCGTGAGCGACTGGGTGACCGTGCCGGTGCTCCATGGACCTCCTCCTCTCCGGGCGGATCGCAAGCCGTGGCCACAAGGCCATTCTAGCCTCGCGGCTTCTCGGGTCCAACCCCTCGAGTGGACACTGCGGGCATGCAAAGGATATGCTAGAAGCGGCTTGGGGCGTGTCCCCATTTTTTTGCGTACGCATGGTGGAGGGACCTGATTGTCGCAGAGCATCGGGAACGTTCTCCCGGTCGACCTGTCTCAGGAGATGCGGCGCAGCTATATCGACTATGCGATGAGCGTCATCGTCTCCCGTGCGCTCCCCGACGCCCGTGACGGGCTCAAGCCCGTGCACAGGCGCGTCCTCTTCGCCATGCACGAAGCGGGCAATACCCCTGACAAGCCCTACAAGAAGTCGGCGCGCGTCGTCGGCGACGTGCTCGGCCGCTACCACCCGCACGGGGACATGGCGGTATACGACGCGATGGTCCGCCTCGCGCAGGACTTCTCCATGCGCATGCTCCTGGTCGACGGTCACGGCAACTTCGGCTCGATCGACGGCGACCCGCCTGCGGCCTCCCGCTACACCGAGGTGCGGCTGACGCGCGTCGCACAGGAGCTCCTGCGGGACCTCGACAAGGAGACCGTCGACTTCCGACCCAACTTCTCGGAGGAATTCGAAGAGCCCGTCGTCCTGCCCGCGCGCTTTCCGAACCTCCTCGTCAACGGCTCGTCCGGCATCGCCGTCGGCATGGCGACGAACATCCCGCCGCACAACCTCGGCGAGACGATCGACGGCGTCATCCACCTCATCGATCACCCGGATGCGACGAACCGCGACCTCATGGAGTACATCAAGGGCCCCGACTTCCCGACGGGGGCCCTGATCCTCGGCCACCAGGGCATCCGCGAGATGTACGAGACCGGCCGCGGCTCGATCATCCAGCGCGCCGTGGCGGAGATCGAGATGCACCAGGGCAAGGCCCGCATCGTGGTCACGGAGTTGCCGTACCAGGTGAACAAGGCGCGCCTCATCGAGCGCATCGCGGAACTGGTGCGCGAGAAGAAGATCGACGGCATCACCGACCTCAGGGACGAGTCGGACCGCACCGGCATGCGCATCTCGATCGAGGTGCGCCGCGACCAGAACCCCAAGGTACTCCTGAACCAGCTCTACAAGCACACGCCTCTGCAGCAGAACTTCGGCGCCATCATGCTCGCCCTGGTCGACGCGCAGCCGAGACTCCTGCGCCTCAAAGACATTCTCGACGTGTATCTGCGCCACCAGCGCGAGGTGATCACGCGCCGCTCCCAATATGAGCTGCGCAAGGCGGAGGAACGCGCGCACATCCTTCTCGGACTGCGCATCGCCCTCGACCACCTCGATCAGGTGATCGCGCTGATCCGCGGCTCGCGCGACGCCGAGGCCGCGAAGAGCGGCCTCATGGAGAGCTTCGGTCTCTCGGAGCGCCAGGCCCAGGCCATCCTCGACCTCCGCCTGCAGCGGCTGACGCAGCTCGAGCGGACGAAGATCGACGAGGAGTTCGAGGAGCTCCAGAAGACGATCTCCTACCTGAACGCCCTGCTCGCCTCGGAGGAGATGCTTCTCGGCGTCATCAAGCAGGAGCTCGGGGAGATCAGGCGCAAGTACGCCGACGAGCGTCGCACCCAGATCGTCCAGGCGACCGGCGACCTGCAGGACGAGGACCTGATCGCGGACGAGGCCTGCGTCGTCACCTTGACGCACCAGGGCTACGTCAAGCGCCAGCCGGTCGACGTCTACCGGGCGCAGCACAGGGGAGGGCGCGGCATCACCGGCACCGGCACCAAGGCGGAGGACTTCGTGGAGCGCATCTTCGCGACGCGCACGCACCACTGGCTCCTCTTCTTCACGGACCGCGGCCGGGTCTACCGCGTCAAGGTGCACGAGGTGCCGGAGGCCGGCCGCACCGCACGCGGCACGGCTGCGGTGAACCTCGTCAACCTGGCGAGCGACGAGCAGATCACCGCGACGATCACCCTCTCAGGAGAGCAGGACGAGGGCTACCTCTTCATGATCACGCGCTTCGGCACTGTCAAGAAGACGCCGATCGACGAGTATGCCTCGATTCGCGCCAACGGTCTGATCGCGATCGGACTCGACGACCAGGACGCGCTGATCGGCGTGCATCACACGACCGGTGAGGAGGAGGTCGTGCTCGTGACGCGTCAGGGCATGGCCATCCGCTTCAGCGAGCACGACGTCCGCTCGATGGGGCGCCAGGCGCGCGGCGTGCGCGGCATCCGCCTCGGCCCCGACGACTACGTCGTCGGCACGGCCGTCACCGACCAGGGCTCGGACCTTGTCGTGGCGACGAACCGCGGCATGGGCAAGCGCACCGCCTTCGGCCAGTTCCGCGCGATCGGCCGCGGCGGCAAGGGCGTGCGCGCGATCTCCTTGACGCACCGCAACGGCTATGTGGCCGCCGTGCGTTCGGTGGACGACGTCGACAACCTCATGCTCGTCTCGGCGCAAGGCATCATCATCCGCCTGAGCGTCGCCGAGCTGCCGCGCTATAGCCGCGCCTCCCAGGGCGTGCAGCTGATGCGCCTCGACCCCGAGGACGAGCTGGTCGCGATGGCGCGCCTCTCAGCCGCCGAAGAGGAACTGCTCGACGAGGACGAGGGCGAGTAAGCAAGTCGCATCCGAGGCTCCCCGCACGGCCGGGGAGCCTTTTCCTGCTTCAGCAAGCGGCGGGGGCCGCCCGCCTGGCAGCCAGCGCTGCCCGTTGGGACGGCCCCCCGTCGCCTGACCGGTCTTGATCAGTGGCGACGCGTCTGCGCGGGTTCTAGGTCCGGCGCGGCGTACTGCACGCCTGTACGCTGCCCCGGATAGCTGGACTCGATGCGTCCGGAAGCCTGGTAGCCGTAGCTCGCGCCGGCGGCCGTCCGGCCGTAGCCGGACTGCGTCTGCGCATATCCGCGGCTGCCGTAGGACTCCCGGATCCCGGCTGTGGCACCGGTATAGGTCGTGCCGCCGTCGCGCGACGCGTACGTCGTGCCGAACTGCGAGACCCCCTGATGCGCGGGCGGGAGGTGCGTCGAGCGAAGCCATTCCTCCGGGGATTCCTGGGGTTTGAGGCTGGGGTACCAGCCGTGCTGCTCCGCGATCTTGTAGAGCTCATAGGCGGACTCGAGGTGCTGGCGCGAGATGTCGGCCAGGGTGCGGCGAAGTGCAGGTTGCGAGGCCTCCGTGGCCACGGTCATGGACGTCACCGCCAACGTCTTGCAGTCGACGAGGCAGTCCAGAACCATGGTGCGGTCCTCGATGCGGCCGGTCGGCTCGGGACGGATCGTCTGCCGATTCGGCGTCTGGCCGCTCTGGGATCCACGGAAGTGCGAGCCGGACTGCGTCATGCCTGGCTCCTGCGTGCCAGAGCCCCGCGCGAAGCCGAGGAGCTCCTGGTAGGTCCTCTCGAATGCGCGCTCGTGCGCGCGGAACACGGTCTCGAACTCGTGACTCCGCGTCTCGTCGGCGTAGAACGCGAGCTTCTCGAGCGTGTTCGATGTTCCAAGCAGGACCTCGTGCAGACCCATCGCCTCGGACACGGTCAGCTGGTTCGAACCGATCAAACGGGCAGCCCCCTCTTGCGGATCGCCCGCCGTCTCAGACGGGCGAACCTAGAGTCTGCCTGCAGGAGCGCGTTATGTTGGAACATGCTGCGCGCAGCCTGTGGCGGCTGCCAGCGCGGTGTACCGCGGATGCAGGCCATTGGCCCTGCGGCGATCAGTAGAGGGCGCGCAGCGCGGAAATCAGATCGGCGACGTCGGGCGAGCCGACGCCCGTCCTGGGGTCGTACGGGTCGCCGTTCGGATTGTGCAGGGCTCCAGGGCCGTAGCGCGATGCGGCCACGCCGTAGAGCGCCTGTGACGCCGACGGCGCGTAAGGCACGGCGGAACGGCAGAGCGCCCAGATCGCCGCCCACGCCGGCGCGCCGAGGCTCGTCCCGCCCTCGACCCACCAGTCGCCGTTCATATAGACGGCGACGCCCGTGCGCGGGTTGCCGTCGAAGGCCACGTCAGGCACCTGGCGCTGCGCCTTGCCGGACGCGCGCTGCTGCCAGTAGGGCGCCTGGTACCATGTGGCGCCGAAGGTGGAGGCGTCGGTAGGCTGGTTCCAGTAGGTCTCGAAGAAGCTCGCGGGGTTGCGCTCGAAGAGGGTGGTGCCGCCCACGGCCACGACGCTCGGGTCGACGGCAGGCCAGACGAGCGGCGGCGATCCGGACTGGCCGAAGTTGTCGCCGCCCGCCGCGAACAGCGAGAATCCCTCGGCCTCCAGCGCCGCGAGCTGCTGGTTCGGGTTCTGGAACGCGCCGCCGTAGGCCGAGACGCCCCACGAGACGCTGGCGATCTCCGCGCCGTTGCGGGCCTGTCCCCCGAGCGAGCCGACGAGGTCGGACGGGAAGGCCTGCGGCGAACTGCCCGCGCTGTCCTCGACGACGATGAGCTGGCTCAGCGGCGCCAGGGCGTGCGCCCATTCGATATCCATCGTGGCCTCGATGCCCGGTGCGAGGCTCTGGCCCGAAAGGCTCTCCACGCGAATGCTGGGCGCGGGCAGTCCGAACGTGTTGTCGAACGTAGCGATGTCCTGGTAGGAGAAGCCCTGCCGCTCGTAGAGCACGATGGCCTGCCCCTGGCCGAAATCGCCACCGAGCCAGGTATTGTAGATGTTGTAGGCTCTGGCGATCGTCTGCGGCGTGAAGCCGAAGGGTGGCACCGACAGCCCGGACGGCGCCGATCCGCGCAGCCGCACGTCGGCGAAGGCCGTCGTGCGCTGCCCTGTGCGGCCGTCGGTCACGGTCACGGCCAGTCGGTAGAGTCCACGCGCCGCATTGACGCCGAACGGCACCTGCTCCTGCCGGGCGCTGTTGCCTCCCATGAGCGGCACGAGATTGCCTTCGGGATTGTGCATCGTCCAGGTGAACCCCAAGGGATCGCTGGCGGGAACCCCGCCGACGATGGCCGAGACGCCCAGGACGCTGCCGGGCTGCAGGGTCGAGACGGGCAGGGAGATGCGCGCGTAGAGGCCGGTCGGCGTCGTCTGCTGGGGCCAGGTGAGCTTGAGGCTGATCGCGGTTGCCAGGAGAGAGATCGGCATGTACATCGTGTGCTGGGCGTAGAGGGCGTCCGGCAGGCGCTGGCCGCCGACCTGCAGGATCCTGCCGGCCGGCGTCCACTCACGCCGGCGCACGACGAGCCGCACCCGCCGGACCTGGACCGACACGGCGCCCTTGAAGGTCGCAGTGCGTGCCATGGCGCTCATCAGCTCCGGCGGCGGCGTGCCGCCGACCACCACCATCTGGTGCTTGGGCTGCCAGTGGATCGCCAGATGCGCGAGGCTCGCGGCATAGCGCGCCGCGATATAGAGCCTGCCCTCGTAGACGAGCGACACGGGCGCCATGTTCGTGCCGTTGAAGAAGGCGTCGCCGCTTGGCGATACGCTCCGCCCTGCGAGCAGCAGCGTCTGGCTGCCGGCGTAGGCGGTGACGTAGCTCGCCGCGAGCGCGGGAACCGCGCCGGCCACGCAAAGTGCTCCACCCAGGGCGATCGTGAGGATCTTACGCTTCATCGGATGCCTCCGACAGGATGCGGATGACGTCTCCCGGAGCGGTGGCCGCCCGGGCAATCGTACCGAAAGGCAGCTCGACGACCAGGTGGGCGGCCGGCACGACCGGCGAGAAGCGCCAAGGCAGGAGCTGCATCGCGTGCCGCACGACGCCCTGGCGGTCCAGGAAGAGCACATCGAGGGGAAAGCGCATGAACGCCGCGTGCACGCTGCGGCAGGGCACGATGACCAGGCCCTCGCCTGCGGGAAGGCTGCGCCTGCCCAGAAGGCCCCACATGCGGGGGAAGAAGCGGTCCGCGATGCGGGCGCGCCCTGCCAGTTCCGTCGCCTTGGACTCGTTGAGGATGCGGGCGATGGCCATCGACACACGCCCCCCTGAAAAGTGAGTACGCCGCCTCAGGGACAAAGCCTGCTGGGATCAACCGGAAACGCACCTGCCGGTGCATCGACATGCTAGAATGATGTCGACCACAAAAGCGCGCAAGAGCACGCACGCGTTTCGGAGGCAGGGCCTGCCCCGTGGCAGGCCCTCTATCGTCGAGGAGGTCTTGGAGATATGGAGCGAGAGGTTGGTACCTTCCGCGTGAAGGCGGGCCTCGCAGAGATGCTCAAGGGCGGCGTCATCATGGATGTCACGACGCCTGAGCAGGCCGTGATCGCGGAGCGCGCCGGGGCGGTGGCCGTCATGGCGCTTGAGCGCGTGCCGGCGGACATCCGCGCGGCGGGCGGCGTGGCCCGCATGGCGGACCCGCGCATCGTGCGCGAGATCATGGACGCCGTGACGATTCCGGTCATGGCCAAGGCCCGCATCGGCCACTTTGTCGAGGCGCAGATCCTCGAGGCGCTCGGCGTGGACTACATCGACGAGTCCGAGGTGCTGACGCCGGCGGACGAGCAGTACCACATCGACAAGGCGAAGTTCAAGGTGCCGTTCGTCTGCGGCGCGCGCAACCTCGGCGAGGCCCTGAGGCGCATCGCTGAAGGCGCCGCGATGATCCGTACGAAGGGTGAGCCCGGTACAGGCAACGTCGTGGAGGCGGTGCGCCACGCGCGCACGGTCAACGCGGAGATCCGTCGTGTCGTCGCCGCGCCGGAGGACGAGCTCGGCACGATCGCCAAGGAGCTCGGCGCTCCGCTCGAGCTGGTGCGCGAGGTGCACGACCTCGGCCGGCTGCCGGTCGTGAACTTCTCCGCGGGCGGCATCGCAACGCCCGCCGACGCCGCGCTCATGATGCAGATCGGCGTGGACGGCATCTTCGTGGGCTCCGGCATCTTCAAGTCGCAGGACCCGGAGGCGCGGGCGCGCGCCGTCGTGCGGGCGACCACGCACTTCCAGGACGCGGCGGTGCTCGCGGAGGTCTCCGGCGGGCTGGGCGAGGCGATGCCGGGCATCGAGATTTCTCAGATCGCGCCAGCCGAGCGCATGCAGGAGCGTGGCTGGTAGAGTGGTCACGATCGGCGTTCTGGCCCTCCAGGGGGCCGTGCGTGAGCACGCGCGCGTGCTCGCGGCGCTCGGCGCGGATGTGCGGCTCGTCAAGCGGCGCGACGACCTCGACGGTCTTGCGGGCATCGTGCTGCCCGGCGGCGAGTCCACGACCATCGGCATGCTGCTCGAGGAGTACGAGATCGCACCCGTCCTGCGCAGCGGGGAGATCCCGGTCTTCGGCACGTGTGCCGGCATGATCCTGATGGCCGACGAGATCGAGGGGTCGAACCAGCCTCGCCTCGGCGTGATGCGCATGACGGTGCGCCGCAACGCCTTCGGCCGCCAGCGCGAGAGCTTCGAGGAAGTCATCGACGGGGCTCCCGTGGCGGGTGAGCCGCTGCGTGGCGTTTTTATCCGCGCCCCGTACGTGACGGAGGTCGGACCCTCCGTAGACGTGCTGGGCCGCGTCGACGGCAAGATCGTGCTCTGCCGGCAGGGCCGGTTTCTCGCGGGCTCCTTCCATCCCGAACTTACGGATGACCGTCGCCTGCACCGCTATTTCCTCGAGGAGATCGTGATGCGCCTGCCGCACCTTGCCTAGAATGCGGCTTGCCGCTACAATGATGGACACCATAGCATCGGGCGAGGATGGGGAAGGCCGAGCGCAGGCGGCGTAGAGAGCCGGCGGCAGGTGCGAGCCGGTACGCAGCGCAAAGAGCTTCCGCCCCGGAGTCGCCGGCGACGAGCCGGACGCGTGGCGCACGTGATCGCGCCGGGAGGATGCACGACGTGCATCGAAAAAGGGTGGCACCGCGGCCGTTCGCCCCTTGGCGACGGCCGCTTTTGCGTGTCCGGGGAGGAGGCCATGGCGATGCAGGCGGTGGAGTTTGCGGAAGGGAGGCTGCGCCTCCTCGACCAGCGCGAGTTGCCGCACGCGGAACGCGTCCTTGAGATCGAGACGGCGGCGCAGGCCTGCGACGCCATCCGGGACATGGCGGTGCGCGGCGCTCCGGCGATCGGCCTCGCGGCGGCCTTCGCGATGGCGCTCGCGGCCAGGGAGGCGGCTGCAGCCGTGGACCCTCGCCGGGAGCTCGAGGCACGCGCAGAGATGATCGCAAGGGCGCGCCCGACCGCCGTCAACCTCCGTCATGAGGTGGAGGCGGCCCTCGAGAACCTGAGTGGCGCGCCCGCAGGCTGGTTCGAAGAGGCGCTGCGTCACGCCGAGGCGATGCGCCTGCGGCAACTGGCCGAGGACGCGGCGATGGCGAGGAACGCCCTGCCGCTCTTCAGGCCGGGCATGCACGTGCTCACGCACTGCAACACGGGAGCCCTGGCGACCGGCGGCCTCGGCACCGCCTTCGCCGCCATCGTGGAGGCGCACAGGCAGTTCGGCCTCAAGGAGGTGCTCGCCGACGAGACCCGACCGCGCCTGCAGGGAGCACGCCTCACGGCCTTCGAGCTCAGCCGGGCGGGCGTGCCGCACCGCGTCATCGTGGACGGAGCGGCCGCCTACTGCATGGCGCAGGGCATGGTGGACCTCGTCATCGTCGGCGCCGACCGCATCGGCAGCGACGGGCGCGTCGCGAACAAGATCGGCACCTACGGCCTCGCGGTGCTGGCACGCCATCACGGCATCCCCTTCACCGTGGTGGCGCCGCGATCTAGCTGCGACCCTCTCTGGCCCGGCGCCAGCGAGGTGGAGATCGAGCAGCGCGACCCGCGTGAAGTGCTCGAATTCGCGGGCCAGCGCGTCGCCAGCGCCGGCAGCGACGCCTTGAACCCCGCGTTCGACGTCACGCCCGGTGATCTCGTGGCGGCGATCGTGCGCGAAGACGGCCTCTTCAGGCCACCCTTCGCCTTCTGAGCAGCGGCAAGAGCAAGAGGGGGAACGGAGATGCACGACCCGAGAAGACTGCGCGAGGAACAGGACGACTACAGACGCCGGCTGCGCCGGCGGGACGCGGAGCATCTGCTGGACGCGGCGCTCGAGGTGGATGAGGAGCGCCTCGGCGTCCTGCGCCGCGTGGAGGAACTGCGCGCGGAGCGCAACCGTTCGAGCGAGGAGATCGCAGGGCTGCGCAAGGCGGGTCACGATGCGAAGGCGCAGATCGCGCGCATGCGCGGCGTCGGCGAGGAGCTGAAGGCCAAGGAGGCCGACCTCGCCGTGCTCGAGGAGAAGGTGCACGACCTCTGGCTGCAGATCCCCAACGTACCGGCGGACGATATGCCGGACGGCATGGAGCCGCGCGAGGAGCGCGTCGTGTTCGACCGTCCCGAGTTCGACTTTGCGCCGAAGGCCCACTGGGAGATCGGCACCGCCCTCGGCATCCTGGACTTCGACCGCGCCACGCGCATGTCGGGGTCGCGCTTCGCGCTGCAGCGCGGGGAGGGAGCGAAGCTCGAGCGCGCCTTGATCAACTTCATGATCGACGTGCATACCGAGCGCGGCTACACCGAGATCTTCCCGCCGTTCCTCGTCCAGGAGCCGGCGCTCTACGGCACCGGCCAGCTGCCGAAGTTCCGCGAGGAGATGTTCCAGACCCAGACCGGCCACTACCTCATCTCGACGGCGGAGGTGCCGGTCACCAACATGCACCGTGAGGAGATCCTGCCCGATGAGGACCTGCCGCTTCGCTACTGCGCCTACAGCGCATGCTTCCGCGCGGAAGCCGGTGCGGCGGGGCGCGACACGCGCGGCCTGATCCGCCTGCACCAGTTCAACAAGGTGGAGCTCGTGCACTTCGTCCGGCCGGACGAGTCGGACCGCGAGCTCGACATGATCGTCGACGAGGCCGAGGAGATCCTGCGCCGGCTGCATCTGCACTACCGCGTCGTCACGCTGCCGACCATGGACTTCGGCTTCTCGGCCTACAAGACGTTCGATCTCGAAGTGTGGCTGCCGTCGCAGGACATGTTCCGCGAGATCTCGTCCGCCAGCAACTTCCGCGATTTCCAGGCGCGGCGCGCCAACATCCGCTACCGCGATGCGGACGGGAAGGTGCACTTCGTGCACACCTTGAACGCGTCCGGCCTCGCCGTCGGGCGTACGATGGCCGCGATTCTCGAGCAGTGCCAGGAGGCGGACGGCGGCGTTCGCATTCCCGAGGCGCTCCAGCCATATATGGGAACCGAGCGCATCGGGGCGCGCTAGACCGCGTGCTATAATGGCGAAGCGCCGGAGGGGTGGCCGAGCGGTTTAAGGCGGCGGTCTTGAAAACCGCTGAGGTGACGAGCCTCCGTGGGTTCGAATCCCACCCCCTCCGCCACTTTGTGCGCACTCGGGAGGCTTTGAGGTTGAGCACCGCTGGACAGGGCCTTGGCTTCGGTGAGGTGCTCGACGCGGGGTTCCAAGTCTTCCGCGCTGCATTCTGGCAACTTGCGCTCGCCCAGGCGATCATTGCCGTGCCGGTGGCCATCATCCAGGCCATCTGGCTGCCCTCGACCATGCCTGGCGACCCGCTGCAGGCGACGCAGTTGTTTCTGGCGAGAGCACCGTTGTCGCTTCTGATCGGTGTACTGGGCATCCTGCAGGCGGGCGCCGTCGCGGGTGTGGCGCAGCAGGCGGCCCACGGCGGCGAGGCGAGCGCCTTCAAGGCGTACAGGCAGGCGATCTCCCGCTTTCCGGAGCTCCTCGGCTGGGGCCTCGTCTACGGCGTGGTGGTCGGGATCGGGCTCCTCGTCGTCATCGTTCCCGGCATTGTCGTGGCGGTATGGCTGTCGCAGGGCCTTTTCCTCGTCGTGCTCGGCGGCCGCGGCATCGCGCAGGGCATCGTCGAGAGCTACCGGATTGTGGCCGGCCGGTTCTGGCGCGTGCTCGGCATCGCACTGGTCGCCTTCCTGATGGTGGCGGTCGTGAGCCTGCTGGTCGCGATCCTCATTCCCGTATCCGTAGGCCGCGGCGGCGTGACGGACGTGGTGACGACCTTGGTCGGCATCCTGATCGGCAGCTTCCCGCTGGTGGCGCTCTACATCCAATACCGCGACCTTCTGTCACGGCCGAGCTTCGTCGCCGCGCGACCTCGCGATTGATCGCGCGGCGCATCGCGTGGTACAATGCGGAGTGCTTCGCGGAGGGATACCCAAGTGGCTGAAGGGGCGGTCCTGCTAAGACTGTAGGGGGTTAATAAAAAGCCCCGCGAGGGTTCAAATCCCTCTCCCTCCGCCAGAATATTCCGGCGCTCCCTGCTAGGGGGCGCCACTCTCGTTGCTGCGGATCAAAGTTCCGGATGCAGTGGCATATACTGGTGTCATATCTGAATGGACCATGCCGTATGGGCCGAATGGACCAATTTCGTCTTTCGGCGGAGTACGCTCTAGGTAAGCGCAATTTGGCATAAAGGAGATTCGAGAGTCTGCGAGAAGTTCTCTCGACAACTCGCGAGCGGGGACCGGGCGTCGGACCCGCGACCGCGGCGCGTCACAGGAGGGAGGGTCGAACGGGCCTTCGCGCCACATGCGGCCATCGTCGCTGCACGTGGGCGCAAGGAAGCATTTGAGCCTTTCCGGTACCCAATCCTCTCGAGGAGGCTTTGCCCATTGATCAACAAGGGACTTAAGCGAGAGATGACCCGCCTCGATCTGCTCATGGCATCCCTCGGCGGCATTATCGGTTCCGGATGGCTCTTCGGAGCACTCTTTGCGTCGAACGTCGCTGGACCCTCGTCCATCATCTCCTGGGTCATCGGCGGCGTCGCCGTCCTGCTCATCGGCCTCGTTTTTGCCGAGCTCGGCGCCATGCTGCCCGAGGCGGGCGGCATCGCCCGTTACCCGCAGTACTCCCACGGCAGCTTCACCAGTTTCATCATGGGGTGGGGCGCCTGGATCGCGTACGCCTCGGTGCCTGCCATCGAGGCAGAGGCCGTCGTGCAGTACGCCTCGCACTACGTTCCGTCCATCTACAACCCGGCGACTGGCCTCATCCAGGGACCTGGCCTCGTTCTCGCGGCCGCCCTCATGCTGATCTTCTTCCTGCTCAACTACTTCGGTGTCAAGTTGTTCGCCAAGACGAACACCATCGTCACGGCCATCAAGTTCATCATGCCGACCCTGACCATCATCACCTTCCTGATCGCCGGGGTGCACTGGAGCAACCTCACGTCGCACGGGTTCGCGACGGGCGGCATCTCCGGCATGCTGCAGGCCGTCGCCACTTCCGGTATCGTCTTCGCCTATCTCGGCTTCCGGCAGGCGATCGACCTGGCGGGCGAGTCGAAGAACCCGCAGAAGGACCTGCCGTTCGCCGTTATCGGGTCGATCCTGATCGGCGCGGTGCTGTACGTCCTCCTCGAGCTCGTGTTCGTCACCGGCGTAGCTCCGGCCGCCCTGGCGCAAGGCTGGTCGCACCTGACCTTCAGCGCACCGGTGGCGGAGGTGGCCACCTCCCTGAACCTTGGCTGGATGGCCGTCCTGCTCTACGCTGACGCCGTCATCTCACCGGCCGGCACCGGCAACATCTACATCGCGTCCACGACGCGCGTCCTCCTGGCGCTCGCCGGAAACCGCTACTTCCCGAAGGCCCTTCTCAAGGTGGACGAGAAGACCGGCATCCCGCATATCGCTCTTTGGGTCGCCTTCATCCTCGGGCTGATCTTCCTGCTGCCGTTCCCGGCGTGGCAGCAGCTCGTCGGCCTCGTCTCCTCGGCCACGGTCTTCACCTACATGATCGGTCCGGTGTCGGCGGCCGCCCTACGCCGCACGCACCCCGACGCCAAGCGCCCCTACAAGGTGGGCGGCCTCGGCATCATCGCGCCGATCGCGTTCATCGTGGCCTCGCTGATCATCTACTGGACCGGCTGGAAGACCGACTGGAAGCTGCTCGTCGCACTGCTGGTCGGCGTCGTGCTCTACCTCCTGGCGTCGGCGATCTTCCCGAAGGAGATCGAGCGTCCGAGCGCCAAGTCGGTGAAGTCCGGCACCTGGCTCGTCGTGTACCTGGTCGTGATGCTCTTCATGTCCTACGCCGGCTCCGCGCGCTTCGGTGCCGCGGCGAATGGCGGCAAGGGCCTGATCCACTACCCGCTCGACCTGATCGTGATCATCGTGCTCTCGCTGATCTTCTACTACTGGGGCGCGTCCAGCGGCACGCACTCGGCCGACACGGACGAGGCGCTGCAGGCCATCGCCATCGAAGCGGGCGACGACTGATCCAAGGCGATCTCAAGGGGCGGCCTCTTGGCCGCCCCTTTCTCATGCCCTGCCCGAGCCGGCCAAGGCCGCAAGGCGCAGCAGCTCTTTCGGATCCTGCGGCGGGAGAGCGTCGGCCCAGAGGTCCCCGACCGCTGCGAGGCGCGCCGGCATGGTCCGTAGCGTAAAGTCCTCAGGGCGCACCTGCAGGAGTTCCTCGCGACGTATGGGGCAGCTCACAGGGGCGTGCGGCACGGCGCGCAGGCTGTAGGGCGCCGCGAGGGTGTGGCCCGCGGCGCTCTGGCCGTAGTCGAAGTAGACGCCCTGGCGGCGGACTTTGCGCCGCTCCAGGGAGACGAGGTCCGGACGGGCGCGCCGCAGCTCCATGCCGAGCCCCTTCAGCGCAAGGAAGAGCTCGTGCGGCGTCGGTCCCGGGCGGATCGGCACGAAGAGGTGGATGCCCCGCTTGCCGGATGTCTTGATCAAGGCCTGCATGCCGATGGCTTCGAGCGCCGACAGCGTCAGACGGGCGAGCGCCGCCGCCTCGGCGAAGCCGAAGGGAGGCATCGGGTCCAGGTCGACCCAGGCGATGTCCGGATGCTCCTGATCGGGATGGCGCAAGGGCGAGATGTGGAACTCGAGCCCGCCAAGCCCCACCGCGTAGGCGATCGTCCGCGCGTCCTGCAAGAGGATGTAGCGCGTGCCCTCGATCAGCCACGTCGCGAGCCAGGACGGGGCGCCGCTCGGGGGATTCTTCTGAAAGAACCCCTTGCCTCCGATGCCGTCCGGGTAGCGGATCTGGGTCAGCGGCCGGTCGTGGCAGATGCGCAGCAGTGGACCCGCGACGGCGAGGTAGTACCCGAGCACATCCCTACGCGTGATGGCGTCCTGCGGGTAGCAGAGCTTCTCCGGGTGCTTCAGCTGCGGGCTCGTGGTGTCCATGCCCGTAGCCTGCGGCAGTGCGCGCGAATTGACGCATTGGGCTTGCCGGGCGGAGGAGGCTAGGAGCATGGACGAGCCTCTGCAGCCGATGGAGCCTGTCGTCTGGGCGAAGGCCTTCGACGATCCCGACTGGCAGTTCGAGATCAAGTGGGACGGCCTGCGCTGCCTCGCGTACGCTGGGCGGGACGACGTGCGCCTCTACGGGCGCAGAGGCAGCTGCTGGACCGACCGCTTCGGGGAGCTGAGGGCGGCGCTCAAGGGTCTGGGACAGGTCCTCGACGGCGAACTCGTGGTGCTCAGGGACGGCCGCCCCAGTTTCCCAGCCGTGATGCGCCGCCTCCATCACGGTGAAGGACCGGTGCACTACATGGTGTTCGACTGCCTCTTCGCAGACGGCAGGGATCTGCGCCAGGCACCCCTCGCCGTGCGGCAGCAGGAGCTCCTTCGGCTGCCCGCGAGCCCCTTCGTGCACCGCGTCGAGGCGGTGGCCGGAGCCGGTCGCGCCCTCTTCCAGGTGGCCAGCGAGAGCGGCCTCGAAGGCATCGTCGCAAAGCGCCGCGACGCCCCCTACGAAAGCGGCAAGAGCGCCCTCTGGCGCAAGATCAAGTGCTGGCGGGAGATGCGCTGCCTCGTCCTCGGCGTGGAGGAGGCGAAAGGCGAGATCCGCAGTGTCCGCCTGGGCGTCGAGCAGGACGGGACGATCGTTCCTGTCGGGTCGGTGGGCAATATCGGCAAGCCGGCCCAGCAGCGTCTGCTGCGGGCCGTGGCCCGCGGCAGGACCTACGTCGACGTCGCATACCTGGACTGGACGGAGGAGGGGAGCCTGCGCCACCCGCGCTGGCTCGCGCTCGCACCACCGCCGTGAGGATAGGGTCTAGACGCAATACCGTTTACTTAGTGAGATAAGAATGGCATCATAACCTCAGGAAGTGCTGGGGGTGGTGCCGTGCCCCGTGCTGGTTGGCGCAAACCCGAGAGTGGCGAGCGGCTGTCCGATCACAT
>Ga0080006_1087001_pt1 | contig 48325 bp, 39 predicted proteins | sample RS3BMetagenome_FD_69209 | JGI IMG/M metagenome (GOLD analysis project Ga0080006, IMG submission 69209) | Ferric oxide microbial mat and aquatic microbial communities from Rainbow Spring, Yellowstone National Park, USA - RS3B (SPADES... ... | reverse complement strand
GCGGCCGGTGACAGGACCGCGGTGACGGGCGGGAGGAAGTGATCCCCGCCGGTCGGCACCAGCAGCGGGGCGGCGGCCTGGCCGACGGCGCCGACCTCTTGGGCGCCGCGCGCGAGCAGCAGCTCGGCGGGTGCGCCGACGGCGTTCGCCAGCGTGTGCGCGATGTCGGCTTCGGCCGCCGTGTAAACGCTGGCACCTGCGGTCAACGCCTGCGCGAACTGTTCGTGAAACGCCGACACTCGCGCGCTGAGCTGTTGATATCCCAGCCCATATGCAGAAAAGAGCCCGGCGATCTGCGCAGACACCTCATCACCGGCGGCGGCCAGCACGCCGGTGGTCGGTCCGGCGGCCGCGGCGCTGGCCGCGCCGAGCGCAGACCCGATGCCGGCGACGTCAGAGGCCGCACCGGCCAGCGCCGTCGGCGAGGCGATTACGAAAGACATCTCGCAGCTCCCTTTGCTGGACACCAGCTCGGCTATGGGTCGCCGTGACCCGTCGACGCGCACGGATCGTAACGCCGGTGCGCGCTGACGAGCGGGAAGCTCGACAAAAAGGCCCGCCAGGTTATCCGTTTGCTCCGGCATGGGCGAGCGCTCGGCGGCCCGGCCGTGACGCTACTGTTGCGCCTATGGGGCCTGCCGTGCGGATGAAATCGGATAGCGGGGGAGTTAAACAAACGTGCCGCTGACTCCGGGTGAGGAGCCCGTCGCTCTGCCCACCCCTGTGCTCCCGCACGGGTCCAGTGCGGCGGCGCTCCGGCGGGTGCTGCGTCGGGCTCGCGACGGCGTTGCCCTGAATATCGACGAGGCGGCTGTCGCAATGACCGCGCGCGGTGAGGACCTCGTGGATCTGTGCGCCAGCGCGGCGCGGGTGCGCGACGCAGGCCTGGAGTCGGCCGGTCGACGCGGCCCGAACGGACGCCTGCCGATCACGTATTCGCGCAAGGTCTTCGTCCCGATCACCCACCTGTGCCGCGACAGCTGCCGCTACTGCACCTTCGTCACCGTCCCCGGCAAGCTGCGGGCGCGCGGTGCCGGTATGTACCTGGAGCCCGATGCGGTTCTCGACTTGGCCCGTCGCGGGGCCGAACTGGGTTGCAAGGAAGCGCTATTCACCCTGGGGGACAGGCCCGAGGATCGCTGGCCGGAGGCGCGCGAGTGGCTGGCCGAGCGGGGCTACGATTCCACGCTGTCCTATGTGCGGGCCATGGCGATCCGGGTTCTGGAGGAAACCGGGTTGCTGCCGCACCTGAATCCCGGCGTGATGAGCTGGTCGGAGATGTCGCGGCTCAAGCCGGTGGCGCCGTCGATGGGCATGATGCTCGAGACGACGTCGAGGCGGCTCTTCGAAACGAGAGGGCTTGCGCACTATGGCAGTCCGGACAAAGACCCGGCGGTCCGACTGCGCACGCTCACCGACGCGGGGCGGTTGTCCATTCCGTTCACCACCGGCCTGCTGGTCGGCATCGGGGAGACGCTAGTTGAACGCGCCGATACGCTACATGCGATCCGCAAGTCGCACAAGGAGTTCGGGCACGTGCAAGAGGTGATCGTGCAGAACTTTCGGGCCAAACCAGACACCGCGATGGCCGCTGTGCCCGATGCCGGTATCGAGGACTATCTGGCGACCGTGGCGGTTTCGCGATTGGTGCTCGGGCCCGGCATGCGGATCCAGGCCCCGCCCAATCTGGTGTCGCGCGCGCAGTGCCTGGCGCTGATCGGCGCCGGAGTCGACGACTGGGGCGGTGTTTCACCCCTGACCCCCGACCATGTCAACCCGGAACGGCCCTGGCCGGCGTTGGACGAGCTGGCCGCCGTCACCGCCGAAGCCGGGTACGACTTGGTGCAGCGCCTGACCGCGCAGCCCAAATACGTACAGGCCGGCGCGGCGTGGATCGACCCCCGAGTGCGCGACCATGTCGCGGCGCTGGCCGATCCCGCCAGCGGCCTGGCCCGCGACGTCAACCCGGTCGGCATGCCCTGGCAGGAGCCCGACGAGGTGGCATCCTCCGGCCGGGTCGACCTCAACGCGGCGATCGACACCGACGGCCGTCGCACGGAAGCCCGCAGCGACCTCGACAGCGCGTTCGGCGATTGGGAATCGATCCGCGCCCGTGCGCACGAGTTGACGGCGCGCGCTCCCGAGCGCAGCGACACCGATGTGCTCGCGGCGCTGCGGGCGGCCGAACGGAATCCCGCCGGCTGCACCGACGAGGAGTATCTCGCGTTGGCGACTGCCGATGGGCCCGCACTAGAGGCCGTTGTGAGCCTGGCGGATTCGCTGCGTCGTGAGGCCGTCGGCGACGACGTGACGTTCGTGGTGAACCGCAACATCAACTTCACCAACATCTGCTACACCGGTTGCCGGTTCTGCGCATTCGCGCAGCGCAAGGGGGACGCGGACGCTTACTCGCTGTCCGTCCACGAGGTCGCCGACCGCGCGTGGGAGGCGCATGTCGAAGGTGCCACCGAGGTATGCATGCAGGGCGGCATCGATCCGGAGTTGCCGGTGACGGGCTACGCGGAGCTGGTCCGCGCGGTCAAGGCCCGCGTGCCGACGATGCACGTGCACGCGTTCTCCCCGATGGAGATCGCCAACGGGGTCACCAAGAGCGGGATGAGCGTCCGCGAATGGCTGACCAGCCTGCGCGAGGCGGGCCTTGACACCATTCCGGGCACGGCCGCTGAGATTCTCGACGACGAGGTGCGCTGGGTGCTGACCAAGGGCAAACTGCCGACGGCGACGTGGATCGAGATCGTGACGACCGCGCACGAGGTGGGCCTGCGGTCGTCGTCGACCATGATGTACGGCCACGTAGACACCCCACGGCACTGGGTTGCTCACCTCAACGTGTTGCGCGATATCCAAGACCGCACCGGGGGCTTCACAGAGTTCGTCCCGCTGCCGTTCGTGCACCAGAATTCTCCGCTGTATCTGGCCGGTGCGGCTCGTCCCGGGCCCACCTACCGCGACAACCGGGCCGTCCACGCTCTGGCCCGAATCATGTTGCACGGGCGCATCTCCCACATCCAGACCAGCTGGGTCAAACTCGGAGTCGAGCGCACGCAGGTGATGCTCACCGGCGGCGCCAACGACCTGGGCGGTACGCTGATGGAGGAAACCATCTCCCGCATGGCCGGCTCCGAACACGGTTCGTCGAAGACGGTCGCCGAACTGACGGCGATAGCGGAGGGCATCGGACGTCCGGCACGCCAGCGCACCACCACCTACGCGCCGCTGGCGGCGCGAGCACATGCCCGCGAGACCTTCGAGGACGACCCGGCAGTGAAACACCAGTCGCCGACCAAGAGAACCACTGGCCGTATGGCAAGGACCAAGTCAGGTACGGCGACTGCACGGCGACTGCTCAGCGGCTAACGAGCCGCGTGTGTGTTGCTCAGTAGTTGCTGCAGGTGTTAGCCACCTGCACGACATCGTTGAAGTACGACGCCGCTTGCGGCATGGCCTGGATCTGCTGGGCCATCTGAGCCCGCCGCGTCGGGGGCGAGGCGAGGAACTGCCGGAGGTAGCCCTGGGCTACCGGCGACGAGTTGAACTGCGCCGCAGCACCCGGATCCGTCGCATTCAGCGCGGCCATCACCTGCCCGTAGTTGCACGTCGTGTTGATTACCGGGTCCAGCGGATTCGCGGATGCGATCCCTGCCCCGGCGGTCAACGCGATCGCGGCACCGCCAACAGCGGTAGCCAGTTTGGTCAACGACAGCCTCACCATGTGCGGACACCTTCCCGAACTTGTGCACCGTTATCAACGGCGACGACGACATCTGCCCAGCGGTTGCCGTCTCTGACCCAGGTTACCAGCCCCCCGGAGCTTTCTTCCATCGAATCGATATCGCACGGCAGGCCCCGAGCGTAACAACTGGCAGGTCAGGAAACTGTTCGCCAGGGGCGAACGGCTTCGGCGGTCCGCCCGCCGAGTCCTTCGATCCCTTCTGGCGCAGGCGCGGCCCACCGCCGCCGGACAGATGCGAACGGCGCGATCCTGCCCTCCGGCGACACCGCCGGAGGGCACGGATGACGCCCGGACAACCCTGTATGCAGGCACGTCCAGAGGGGCTCGACGCGACCGGCTGGCCGGGTGGCTGACGTGTATGTGCTACGTCTAGTATCACCTACCAAAAGCTTCGCCGGCCACGGCGCGAAGGGCCGTGGCCGGCTGGCCGGCAGCCCACACCGAGCAGCATATGAAGGAGACGTCTGTGACGTACACGATCGCCCAGCCCTGCGTCGACATCAAGGACAAGGCGTGCATCGAGGAGTGCCCGGTCGACTGTATTTACGAGGGTGCCCGGATGCTGTACATCCACCCGGACGAATGCGTCGACTGCGGGGCCTGTGAGCCGGTCTGCCCGGTCGAAGCTATCTACTACGAAGACGATGTGCCCGAGCAATGGAGCCAGTACACGCAGATCAACGCCGACTTCTTCGTCGAGTTGGGCTCGCCGGGCGGTGCGGCGAAGGTCGGCCTGACCGAGAACGACCCGCAGGTGGTCAAGGATCTGCCACCGCAGGGCGAAGGCGACTGAGCGGGCCACTGAGCGGGCCACCGAGCGGGCGACTGCCGCATCAACCCGGAGTGGGGCCGCGCGTCCCACGCAGGCGGGTGTCGGCGTCCCTGCCGGAGTTTCCGTGGGACACCCTGGCCGGCGCCAAGGCGCTGGCGGTCACCCATCCCGACGGGATCGTCGACCTCTCCGTCGGCACTCCGGTCGACGCGGTGGCGCCCCTGATCCAGGACGCGCTGGCGGCCGCCGGTTCCGCGTCGGGGTACCCGGCGACCGCCGGCACGGCGCAGCTCCGGCAGTCGGCAGTCGCCGCGCTCGCGCGCCGATTCGCGATCACCGGGCTCGCCGAAACCGATGTGCTGCCGGTGATCGGCAGCAAAGAGCTCATCGCCTGGCTGCCGACTCTGCTGGGCTTGGGCCCTTCGGACGTGGTCGTGGTTCCGGAGCTCGCGTACCCAACCTACGACGTCGGCGCCAGGCTGGCCGGGGCGCAGGTGCTGCGGGCGGATTCGCTGACCCAGTTGGGCCCGCAAGCGCCGGCGCTGGTGTACCTGAACTCGCCCAGCAACCCAACCGGGCGCGTGCTCGGCGTCGACCACCTGCGAAAAGTGGTCGACTGGGCTCGCCACCGGGGCGCCGTGATCGCTTCCGACGAGTGCTACCTGGGCCTGGGCTGGGACGTCCAACCTCCAGGACCGTTGTCGATTCTGCACCCCGCGGTCTGCGACGGCGACCGCGCCGGGCTGCTCGCAATCCATTCCCTGTCGAAGAGCTCGTCTCTGGCAGGTTACCGAGCCGGCTTCGTCGCCGGAGACGGCGGTCTGGTCGCCGAGCTGTTGGCCGTGCGCAAGCACGCCGGGATGATGGTTCCGACGCCGGTCCAGGCCGCCATGGTTGCCGCGCTGGACGACGATGCGCACGAGTGGGTCCAGCGGGAGAGGTATCAACGGCGGCGGGCCGCCCTGATGCCTGCGCTGCGCTCGGCCGGTTTCACCGTCGAGCACTCCGAAGCCGGCCTGTACCTGTGGGCGACCCGCGGCGAGCCGTGCCGGGACAGCGTCACATGGCTGGCGACACGCGGCATCCTGGTCGCGCCCGGCGATTTCTACGGTCCGGGCGGTGCACGGCATGTGCGGGTCGCGCTGACGGCCACCGACGAACGCATCGCCGCCGCGGTCAGCCGACTCTGTTAGCCAAGCGGGTCTTCCCGGGTAAGCCGTTGCTCACCGAGGACCTCTTGGCGGGATTCTGTCGAAACCGGTTGGACTCAGTGCTCTTTCGCTCGACGCCGTCTCATCCGTCGCCTGTGGCCCGAAGCTCTCGGCAAACGCTCGCTTGGACCTCGGGCCCAGCTGAGGCTCGACCCGTTGCGGCACGTTCGTGCCATTACGCTGACCGTTACGCTGACTTAGCCCCCAGCTCAGATCGTAAGCTGAAACCTGCACATCACCATTTCGAGACCATCTCGAGCCCGAATGGACGGGAAATGGTGCCCCGACGCGCACGGGCTGCGCTGAACATTCGGACGTCGACTGCCCAACCCGGTTGGGCGAGAAGGGGGGCCGCGCATTGCGTGCCGAAACCGCCACACCGGTTGCCGTCATCGGTATGGCCTGCCGCCTTCCCGGCGGAATCGATTCCCCGCAACGCCTGTGGCAGGCGTTGCTGCGCGGCGATGACCTGGTAGGCGAGATCCCCGCGAAGCGGTGGGACGCGGGCACATTCCACGACCCCGAACCACCCGCCGGGAACGCGACGAGGTGGGGAGCCTTCCTGGACGACGTCGGGGGCTTTGACTGCGATTTCTTCGGCATGACCGAGCGCGAGGCCAGCGCGATCGACCCACAGCACCGTTTGCTGCTGGAAACGTCCTGGGAAGCGATCGAACACGCGGGCCTCGACCCGGACTCGATGGCGCAAACGCAGACCGGCGTCTTCATCGGGCTCACAATCGGCCTCACGCACGCCGACTGGCAACTTCGGACCGCGGACACCGGGTCCGCCGATGCTTCGCACGGATTGGCCGATGCCAGTCCCAGCCTCGCGTCGGGCCGGGTGGCTTATGCGCTCGGACTCCATGGACCGGCGTTCACCTTGGACACGGCGTGTTCGTCCGGGTTGATGGCTGTGCACCAGGCGTGCGGCAGCCTGGACAGCGGCGAAAGCGACCTCGCCCTGGCCGGCGGCGTCGTGACCATGGAACCGCGCAAGCAGATCACCGGTTCGCTGCGGGGCATGCTGTCGCCGACGGGCAGGTGCCGCGCCTTTGACGTCGCAGCGGACGGATTCGTGTCCGGCGAGGGTTGTGTCGTGCTGCTGCTCAAACGCTTGCCGGACGCCGAGCGCGACGGCGATCGCATCGTGGCGGTCCTGCGCGGAAGCGCGGCCAATCAGGACGGCCGCACCACGAACATCGCGACACCTTCGGAGACGGCGCAGGTCGCCGTCTACCAGCGTGCCCTGGACACCGCGGGGGTGGATGCCTGCACGATCGGTTTCGTCGAGGCGCACGGAACCGGCACCCCGGTCGGAGATACGATCGAGTACGCGAGCCTGGCCGCCGTGTACGGGACGGACGGCCCGTGTGCGCTGGGGTCGGTGAAGACCAACTTCGGCCACATGCATTCCACCTCCGGGGCGCTGGCCCTGATGAAGGCGATCCTGGCGCTGCAGCACGGCGTGGTTCCCCCGAACTTGCACTTCGCCCGGCTGCCGGATCAGATGGCCGAAATCAAGACGGAACTTTTCGTTCCGCAGGCCGCCACGCCCTGGCCCACCACCGGCCACCACCCGCGGCGCGCCGCGGTGTCGTCGTACGGGATGTCCGGCACCAACGTGCACGCCATTTTGGAGCAGGCGGCGGCGCAGGCCCCAGACGAAACGGTGGCCGCACCGCAGGCCGGCGGACCGCTGCCGTTCCCGATTTCGGCCACGTCGGCCGAGCAGTTGCGCGTCACGGCCGCCCGCCTGGCGGACTGGGTCGACGAGCACGGCGGCAGCGCAGGCGGTGCCGGCCTCGAGGACCTCGGCTACACGCTGTCCCGGCGCCGGGCGCACCGGCCGGTCCGGACGGTCGTCTGGGCGAGCGATTCCGGTGAGCTCAGCAAGGCGCTGCGCGAAGTCGCCGACAGCGACATCCCCCGCGGGCCGGCGGTGGGCCAGGGCGACCGGGGCCCGGTGTGGGTGTTCTCCGGGCAGGTTTCGCAGTGGTCGGGGATGGGCGCCGAACTGCTGGCCACAGAGCCGGTGTTCGCTGCCACGATCGCAGCGATCGAGCCGCTGATCGCGCAGGAGTGCGGCTTCTCGGTGACCGGGGCGATCTCGGCCCCGGAGAAGGTTACCGGTATCGACCGCGTCCAGCCGACGATTTTCGCGATCCAGGTGGCGCTGGCCGAGACCATGAGGTGCTACGGGGTGCGTCCCGGTGCCGTCATCGGGTGTTCGCTCGGTGAGTCCGCGGCGGCCGTCGTCGCCGGGGCTCTGTCGCTCGGCGACGGGGTGCGCGTCATCTGCCGAGGTTCGCGATTGATGAAGCGCATCTCCGGCAGCGGCGCCATGGCGTCGGTGGAATTGTCCGGCCAACAGGTGCTGTCCGAGTTGTCCATCCGCGGCGTCTCCGACGTGGTGCTCGCCGTGGTGGCCTCGCCCACGTCGACCGTCGTCGGTGGCGACGCCCAGGCCGTTCGCGACCTGGTCGCGGCCTGGCAGGCGCAGGACGTGATTGCGCGCGAGGTGGCCTTGAACGGGGCCGACGTCGCCTCCCACTCGCCGCTGGTGGATCCGATCCTCGACGACCTCGGCGAGGCCCTCGCCTGCCTCGAGCCCAAGGCGCCCGAAATCCCGTACTACTCCGCAACGCTGTGGGACCCGAAGGAACGGCCGTCGTTCGATGCCGAGTACTGGGTTGAAAACCTCCGGTACACAGTGCGATTCGCCGCGGCGGTGCAGGCGGCGATCAAAGATGGATTCCGGGTCTTCGGAGAGCTTGCGCCGCATCCGCTGCTCATTCGCGCCGTCGAGCAGAACGCCGCCAGCCTCGACCTTCCCATCGCGGCCCTGGCGGCCATGCGGAAAGGGCTGGGGTTATCGCTTACTTGCGGGACAGAGCCGCCGATTGGGCTGCGCGGCTTCGTCGCCGACGTGCACACCGCCGGCGCCGCGGTGGACTTCTCCGTCCGGTACCCCTCCGGCCGTCTGGTGGACGCGCCGCTGCCGACCTGGACGCACCGCGCGCTGCCGCTGAGCCGCGAGGTGGGCGACCAGACACACGGCGGCTCGGTGCAGGCAGTTCATCCCCTGCTCGGGGCGCACGTGCACCTGCATGAGGAACCTGAGCGCCACGTCTGGCAGAGCGACGTCGGCACCCGGGCGCACTCGTGGCTGGGCGGCTACCAGATTCACGGCGTGGTCGCGGTGCCGGGTGCCGCCTACTGCGAGATGGCGTTGGCCGCTGCGCGCGCAACGATCGGCGAATTCTCCGAAGTCCGGGACGTCAAGTTCGAACAGACGCTCTTGGCGGCCGACGCGACGCAGGCCTCCTCGGCCGCAACGGTCGCGGCTCCCGGCGTCCTCGAGTTCGCTGTCGACACACATGAGGACGGCGAACGCACCCGCCGCGCCAGCGCTGTCCTACATGCCTTGGAGGGGTCGGCGGACGACGCGGACCAGGCGCAGCCACCGCCCGCTCACGACATGGCGGCGCTGATCGCCCGCCATCCACGACGTGTGGATGGCGTCGAATTACGAAAAGCATTAGACGACATGGGAATTCAGTATGGCCCGGCTTTTTCGGGCCTGACCGCGACCCTTGTTGCCGAAAGCGAGGTCACCACGGTACTGGCCGAGATCGCCGCGCCCGGGGCGATCCGCTCTCAGCAGTCGGCCTACACGACGCACCCGGCGTTGCTGGACGCGTGCTTCCAGACGGTCATCGTCCATCCCGAGGCGCAGCAGGCCGGCGCCGGCGGTCTACTGCTGCCCGTCGGTGTGCGCAGGTTGCGTAATTACCGGACGACGCGCAACGCGCGCTACTGCCTCGCCCGCATCACCTCGTCGCGGCCGGGCCGGTGTGAGGCCGACCTCGAGGTCCTGGACCAGGCGGGCACCGTGCTGTTGACGGTCGAGGGGCTGCGGATGGTCGGCGGGTCTTCCGAGCACGAACGGGCTCAGCGGCTGCTCAACGAGCGGCTCTTGACGATCGAGTGGGAGCCTCGCGAACTGCCCGAGGTGACACCGGCCCGGCCGGGATCCTGGCTGCTGCTCGCCGTGTCCGAAGACGATCCGCTGACCAGCCGGCTCGGCGAGGCGTTGAATGCCGGCGAATCACGGTGCACGACGGTGCCCTTGTCGCCCGGGACGGTCGACGCCGCCCGGCTGCGTTCGCTGCTGTCCGGTGCCGGGCAGGCCGCCATCGACGGCCACTACGGCGACCTCAAAGGCCTCGCCGGTGTCGTCGTGGTGACCGCCCCGCGGGCCGCCGCCCCGGACGGAACCGCGGTGCTGCGACGCGGCCGCGATTACGTGTCCCACCTGGCGACCATCGCCCGCGAGCTTTCCGAACTCGAACTCGGGGGTGAGCCGCCCCGGCTGTTCGTGGTCACGAGGAATGCCGCCGGAGTGACCGCCGGCGACCAGGCCAACCTGGAACAGGCCGGACTACGCGGGCTCCTGCGGGTGATCGATGCCGAGCACCTGCATTTGGGCGTGACACTGATCGATGTCGATTCCGCGACCGACGCCGGTCAGATTGCCAAGCAGCTGACCAGCGGCTCGGAGGAAGACGAGACCGCCTGGCGCGGCGGCCAGTGGTACACGGCCCGCCTTCGGCCCGGCGCGCTCGGCCCGGCAGAACGGCAAACCACCGTCGTCCAGCACGGCCGCGACGGCATGCGCCTGCAGATCCGCGCCCCGGGCGACCTGGAATCCCTGGAATCAGTCGCACTCGAACGGGTGGCCCCCGGGCCCGGTGAGATAGAGGTCGCGGTGACCGCGTCCACCGTCAACTTCGCCGACGTTCTTGTCGCCCTTGGCCGGTGTCCGGCCTTCGAGGGTTACCAGCGGCAGTTGGGCGGCGACTTCGCCGGGGTGGTGATGGCTGTCGGACCTGGTGTCACCGACCACGTAGTCGGCGACCGCGTCGGCGGCATGTCCGGCAACGGCTGTTGGGGCACGTTCGTCGTCGCCGACGCCCGGCACGCGGTAACCCTTCCCGCCCGGATTCCGCTGCGAGACGCCGCAGCGGTGCCGACCGCTGCCGCGACCGCCTGGTACAGCCTGCACGACCTGGCACGCATCACGCCGACCGACAAAGTGCTGATCCACTCCGGGACCGGCGGTGTCGGACGGGCGGCCATCGCGATCGCCCGGTCGGTGGGCTGCGAGATCTTCGCAACCGCCGGTAGCCCGCAGCGCCGGCAAATGTTGCGGGACATGGGCGTCGAGCACGTCTACGACTCGCGCAGCACCGCGTTCGCCGACGAGATACGCTGCGACACCGACGGATACGGCGTCGACGTGGTGCTCAACTCGCTTCCCGGCGCCGCCCAACGCGCGGGAATCGAATTGCTGGCTTTCGGCGGGCGCTTCGTCGAACTGGGCAAACGCGACATCTACGGCGACAGTCGCCTCGGACTGTTCCCGTTCCGCCGAAATCTCTCGCTGTTCGCGGTCGACCTGGCTCTGCTGACTTTCACCCACCCCGAGACCGTACGGCGCCTTCTGGCCACCGTGTATGAGCGCACCGCCGCCGGTGAGCTACCGCTGCCGAAGACTACGCATCACCCGGTTCACGACGCGGCCGTCGCGGTTCGACTGGTCGCCGGCGCCGGGCACACCGGCACGGTGGTGCTCGACATGCCGCAAGCGGGAAGCAGCGTGGCCGTGCTGCACCCGGGACAGGTGCGCCCGTTCCGGACCGACGGCGCCTACATCATCACCGGTGGTCTGGGCAGCCTCGGATTGTTCCTGGCGGGCGAGATGGCCGGGGCGGGTTGCGGACGGATCGTGCTCAACTCGCGCTCCGCACCGTCCGAGCAGGCGCAGCGGACCATCGAGCGGCTGCGCGAAACCGGGGCCGACATCCAGGTGGAGTGTGGTGACATCGCCGAGCCCGCGACGGCCGGGCGATTGGTGGCGTGCGCGACCGCATCCGGGTTGCCGGTGCGCGGGGTGCTGCACGCGGCGGCTGTCGCCGGGGACGCGACGTTGACCAACGTCAGCGACGAGCTCATCGACCGCTGCTGGGCGCCGAAGGTCTACGGCGCGTGGAACCTGCACGAGGCGACCATCGGGCAGCCGCTCGATTGGTTCTGCTCGTTCTCCTCGGCGGCGGCGCTGGTGGGTTCTCCGGGCCAGGGCGCGTACGCCGCGGCCAACAGCTGGTTGGACGCGTTCACCTATTGGCGCCGCGCCCAGGGGCTGCCGGGCACCGCGATCGCGTGGGGAGCCTGGTCCGACGTCGGCCGCGCCACCGCCCTGGCCGAAGGCACCGGCTTGGCGATCACGCCCGCCGAGGGATACCTCGCGTTCCAGACACTGCTGCGCTACGACCGACCGTATTCGGGCTACGCGCCGATCCTGGGAACGCCGTGGCTGTCGGCCTTCGCGCAGCGCAGCCGTTTCGCCGAAGCCTTCCAGTCGATGGGCCGCGGCGAACCGGACGCGGCCAAGTTCCTCGCCGGGTTGAAGTTGCTGCCCCGCGAGCAATGGTCCCCGGCGATTCACCGGCTGGTGTCCGGTCAGATCAGCCTGTTGCTGCGGCGCTCGATCGATCCAGGCCGGCCACTGTCCGACTACGGACTGGACTCGCTGGGCAACCTGGAACTCCGAACCCGCATCGAGACGGCGACGGGGGTCCGCATCAGCCCCGCCAAGGTCACCACGGTCCGAGCGCTGGTGGAGCATCTTTGCGAGGAGCTGGCACACGCGGAACCTGCACCATCAGCAAACTGATAGCAGCACGGCGTCCGGACAGGCACGTTTGCATGCCGGTCGCGGAAGTCCGCTTCGAGGGGAGCGTAGCGGCGGTCCTGCAGTTGCTTCAGGCAGTTGACGACGAATCCGGTTCTTGGCGCGTCGTGCCATCGGCTATCCGCCGTAGGGCGGCCGGGGCATCTGGAAGCGCCGCCGTCCGTTGCGCAACACGAAGCTGCCCGTCGTTTCGGATTCCCTCATCGGTATTCCGCCCGGCGTGTTGGCGCCGGGGTGCGCGTTGGCCGCCGCTGGGGCCGTATGAATGGGGCTGTCCGGCAACGGCACTGGGCCGTTGGTGGGCTCGGCGACCGCGGTGGCCGTCATCCAGCCCGGGGGGCCCGACAATTTCCCCACCGGCGCCGCTTCGCCCACACTCGCGAGTACCCGACCGCGAACGGTCTTCGGGCCTGACGCCTTGGGCCCGACTAAGGCGGGTGGGATGCCAGCAGGGCTGGACTGGATTTCGAGCCGGTTCAACCCGCTCCCGCCACTCGACGCCGACGAAGCGGTTCGACTGAAGCCCGCGGCGAAATTCGCCGGTCCGGTCAGGGTGTTGACGTCATTGAACGCGGTGAGTACCGGCGAGTGCATGGATACCACTGACGACGGCGACGGTAGGTCTGCCGCGTTAGCGTTGGTGGACGTTGCTGACGCGAGAGCCTGCAACTGGTGCGGCAAAGCGGACATCAGTTCCGCCGGCGTCGTCTGAGTCTGTCCCGTGAAGCTACCCGCGTTCGTGGTCTGCGGCGGCGGGATAAACGGGGTCAACGCAGTCGCCGCCGACGACGCGGCGTAGCCGTACATGGCGGCGGCGTCCTGGGCCCACATCTCGGCGTACTGCGCCTCAGTGGCGGCGATCGCCGGCGTGTTCTGCCCGAAGAAGTTGGCGGCGAGCAGCGCCGCCAACTGGATGCGGTTGGCCGCGATCACTGGCGGCGGCACTGTCGCGGCGAACGCCACGTCGAAGGCGGCCGCCGCCGCCCGCGCCTGGCCGGCGGCCTGCTCGGCCCGCGTGGCCGTCGCCGTTGCCCACGCGACATACGGCGCGACTACGGCGGCCATGCTGAATGACGCGCCGCCGGCCCACAGGCCCAGCAGCGCCGAGAGCGTTGAGGCGTATCCCGCGGCAAAGGATTCCAGCTGCTCGGCCAGGGAGTCCCAGGCGGCCGCTGCCGCCATCATCGGTGCCGAACCCGGCCCGCAATACATTCTGGCCGAGTTGACCTCGGGCGTCAGCGCCCCGAAATCAGGCATCGACGTTCCTTTCTGAGGCCGTCCGTCAGCCGTCGCCGGAGACGGTCAGGGCGGCTTTGCGTGCGCATTGGAGTGCGGTCACCGGCTACCCGCCGAGAGAAGGCCGGGGCATGGTGAACTTGCGCGGGCCCACCCGCAGTACTTTGTTGACCGAGGAGCCCGACAACAGGCCCGACTTGGTGCCCGTGCCGGCCGCTGGCACGCCGCTCCAGATGTTTGTGGCGGGGACTTCCTCCCAAGCCGGCTCGCTGCCGATGTCGGCGTCCGACAGCCAGGGCGGTTCGGCAACGGGTGTCGCCGGTGGATTCGTCGTTGTCCAACTTTGCGGGACGGACAATTTCGCTAACGTCGTGCCGCCCAGCATCGTCTTCGCCAGCGTCGTCGCGTTGCCCGAACTAGCGAGCACTGGACCGCGAACGACTTCTGAACCTGGCGAGTCAGCCCCGGCGGTGGCTGCGTTGGCAGCAGCTGAAGCAGCCTTCGCGGCTTCGTTACCCGACTGGATGGCAGTCCGGGAAATCCCGCTGTAGCCGCTGAGCGCCGACGTGGTGGTTCGACTGAGGTTCGAGCCCAAAGACGCCGGGCCGGTGAGGGTGTTGAAGGTGCTGAAGACGTCGAGCATCGGCGTTGTCCCCGTCGTTTGAGCCGGGTTCGAAAATCCCGTCGCGAGCGCTTGCAGCTCCCGCGGCACGCTCGACATCAGCTGGGAGAGGGTGGTTTGAGCATTGCCGGCCGTCGGCGACCCAGTGGCCCGGGCCGCTGCGGCGGCCGGGGTGGGCTGGGTTGCGGCGTTGGTGGTCCGGGGCGGCGGGGTGAACTGCCCCAGCGTGGTCGCGGCCGACGAGGACGCGGCGTAGTCGTACATGGCCGCCGCGTCCTGGGCCCACATCTGCTCGTACTGTGCCTCGAGGGCCGCGATGCCCGCGCTGTTCTGCCCCAAGAAGCTGGTCGCGAGCAGCGTCGCCAACTGATTGCGGTTGGCCGTGACCAGCGCCGGCGGCACTGTCGCGGCGAACGCCGTCTCGTAGGCGGCCGCCGCCGCCCTGGCCTGACTGGCGGCCTCCTCGGCCTGCACCCCCGCGGTCGTCATCCACGCGACGTACGGCGCGGCCGCGGAGGCCATCACCTCCGACGCGCCGCCGGACCAACCTTCGTCCTGCAACCGCGCGATCGTCGAGGAGTAGACCCGGGAAACCGACTCCAGCGCATTGGCCAGTCCCTCCCAAGCCGCAGCAGCCGCCATCATCGACTCCGAGCCGGCACCCGAATACATCCTGGCGGAGTTGATTTCCGGTGGCAGCGTGCCGTAATCCAACATCGGTTCCCTTTTCTCCAGCCTCACCCGCCCACAGCGGCTGGCCATGATGGGCGGCGATACGACGGGCGGGGCGGTAACCGTCTCGATCGCGGCATTCCACGAGAACTGCGTGCCCGCGGTCGGTTCCCTGCGTCACGCGTGGCGGGCCAACCGGCCAGCCGAGCACCGGTGATCGGCTCCGCAGGGACCATCCGGCGTTGACGGTGACACAAGGTCGTTGGCCGGCCCACCGGCATCTGTCGTTGGCCGGCCCACCGGCATCTGTCGTTGGCCGGCCCACCGGCATCTCGTCGAACTTCGTTATCGAATTCGGAGTATCGACCCCGGCAACTAAATCGTGAATTAGCTAAACGCGGAAGTGGTCGTTAGGCAAGTCGAAAAGACCGATATGAAGCATACTATCAGCTAATACCACTGATCCTTCAAGCTGCTCGTGCGCTTCCGCGAAGACAAGCTCGATCCGGCCTGCGCGATCGTCGGACCGGCATGCCGCTATGTCGGCAACGCACCCGTGCCTGAGAACTGCTCGTTGACAGGCGATATTGCCCAACGGTTCCGCTCGGGCAACCAATCCCCGATCGGCCCTGATCGGCCCTGATCGGGACGGACAGGCACTGCACCCGAGCCGGGCAAGGCCGTGAACCGCCGTGATCCCCGCGACCCTCCGCGACTTGCAAGCCCTTTGACAGCTAACTTTGCGAAAAAATTCGGAACCCTCGTTCCGTTTGTGCCGCATGGGCCGAAATCGGCCTTTGCGATGCTTCTGCGGCACCCTTGGAATAAGGCAAATATCTGGATTTTCTGCCGACGGGCGTCACTGAATGCGAATGTGCTGTGAGTCGACTGTGCGGGTCGGTGACTTTTCGCATCAAGGTTTACCTCTGGTAACGTCCCCTTAAAATGTCCTGTAAGTTGACCAGCTTTACTTGCGAAACGACCCGTGTCCGGTTACTAATGGTGGTTCGGACGTGCACGATGACGGCGTGGCTCGTCAATGACCATGTGGCGACCACGTGCGTGTGAGACGCGGAGGATGGTAATTGGCCATTGGGTCGGTGTTGGTGTATGCGACCGAGTCCGGCTTCGCCCCGGACTTGATGCGAGCAGCGTCCGATGACATCGGGCGCGTCCCTCTTCTGGACCGGCAGGTGTTCAATTGCTGAGAACCCCAACGAGCTCCGACTTGCGAGGCGCTGGGGTCACGCCAACATCGGTCTTGAAAGGTGGATATCGCGTGGCGCGTTCGCACCCCAGCACGGTTTGGGATCCGGAAGACCCTGTCGCCTGGCACGACGGTAATCGCGCCATCGCCCGCCGCAACCTGATCTGGCAGGTCGTGAACGTGCATGTCGCTTTTTCGATCTGGTATCTCTGGTCGGTGATGGTGCTGTTCATGCCGCAGTCCGTCTACGGTTTCTCGACCGGCGACAAACTGCTGATCGGCGCCACCGCGGTGCTGGTCGGGGGGCTTGTGCGCATCCCTTATTCGATGGCGGCCAGCTGGTTCGGCAGCCGCAACTGGACGGTCGTCTCGGCCGCCGTACTGCTGTTCCCGACCGCAGGGGCCATCCTGCTGCTGGCCCACCCCGGCCTGCCGCTGTGGCCGTATCTGGTGTGTGCCGCGCTGACCGGACTGGGCGGAGGCAATTACTCGTCGTCGCTGACGAAGGTCGACGGGCTGTTTCCCCACCGGCTCAAAGGCTTCGTCCTGGGCCTAACCGGGGGGATGGCCAACCTCGGATCCGCGGGCATCCAAGTGGTCGGACTTATCGCACTGGCGACCGTGGGACACCAGGCGCCCTACTGGGTTTGCGCGACCTACCTGGTGCTGCTGGCCATCGGTGGTGGCGGCGCGGCGCTCTTCACGGAGAACGTCGTCGCGCACCGGACCGGCCTGTCGCTCGACAACCTGCGGTCTGTCAGCAAGGTGCCCGACACCTGGGCCCTCTCATTCCTCTACATGTTCGCCTCCGGGTCGTTCCTCGGTTTTGCGTTCTCCTTCGCCCAGGTCTTGGTGCACAACTACATGGCCGGTGGCGAGAGCCATCATCAGGCCGCGCTGCACGCCGCCCAGGTTGCCTTCATCGGTCCGCTGCTGGGGTCGTTAGCGCGGATCGTCGGCGGTAGGGTCAGCGACCGCTTCAGCGGCGGCCCCGTCGCCCTGGCGGTCTTCGCCGCTTCGATCCTGGCCGGCGGATTCCTGGTCGGTGTCAGCGTGCACGCCGATGCCACCCAGGGCAGCGGCCGCGGCGTGTCGCAACTCACGATGGTGGGCTACATCATCGGCTTCATCGCGCTGTTCGTCTTCTGCGGCGCGGCCAAAGGGGCGGTGTACAAGCTCATCCCCTCGGTCTTCGAGGCGCGCGCCCGCTCGGAGGGCATCAGCGACGCCGAACGCGGCCAGTGGGCCCTCGTCAGGTCGAGTGCGTTGATCGGGGTCGCCGGCACCTTCGGGGCGCTCGGCGGTGTGGGCATCGACCTGGCGCTGCGGCAGTCGTATGAAACCACCGGAACTGAGACGCCCGCTTTCTGGAGCTTCCTGGGCTGCTACATCGCCGCCACGGCAGTGGTCTGGTTCCGCTACGTTCGGCCGCAGGGCGCAGGCGGAGCGAAAACGTCATCGGTGCGATCGGCCGCCGGCGAGCGCTCGGTCAAGACATGACTAGGCCCGGCAGGTTTCGAAGGCCCGACGGAAATCGTGAACAGACAGTCAGGGACGGGTGATGGAACGCGAAACGAGTCAACGCGCAGGCGAGGAGCCGACAACAGTTTCGTCGGTTTCGTCGTCGGCTGCAAACGAGATCAACCGGGGAGCTGCAAATGGCTGACAACATCACCTGGCACCAGCACACCGTCACTCGCGCTGACCGCGAGAAGCTCAACGGCCACCGGGGCCGCGTTATCTGGTTCACCGGTCTGAGCGCCAGCGGCAAGAGCACCGTGGGCAATCTCGTGGAGCGAAAGCTGTACGAGCGCGGCGTTCGCAGCTTCCTACTGGACGGCGACAACGTCCGGCATGGACTCAATGCCAGTCCCGAAACTCTCGAGGAACGTCACGGCAAAGAATTCGCCAGACGTTTCGGCCTGGGTTTCACCGCCGAGGACCGCGAAGAGAACATCCGGCGGATCGGAGCGGTGGCAAATTTGTTCTGTGAGGCCGGCATTGTGGTGCTGACCGCTCTCATCAGCCCCTACCGTCGTGACCGAGACGCCGTGCGCGCCACGCTCGATGATGGCGATTTCCTGGAGATCTTCGTCGACACCCCGGTAGAGATCTGCGAACAGCGCGATCCCAAAGGGCTGTACAAAAAGGCGAGGGCCGGAGAATTAAAGAGGTTCACCGGCATCGACGATCCGTACGAGCCGCCACTGCAGCCCGAATTGCGCGTCGATGGCGGCCAGAAGGACCCGGAGGAGTTGGCCGACGAAGTGATCTCCCATCTCGAGGCGACGGGAGTCATTCCCGCGCCGGCCCCAAGCCAAGGCTTTCGCGGCGGGGTAGTCGAAGTTTAGCTGTCGGTTGGCGCGACAGCCGCGGTGTAACCACAGAAGAGCTATTCGGAAAACGAGGTCATGACTATGGACTACGAGCGCCACAGCAGGGATTACAAGGGTCACAATGGAAAACCGATCGTGGAACGCGTTTCCATCGGGAAAGCTGCCGGCGAAATGAAAGGCATGCCGCGAGTTGGCATATCGAAGGCAACCGCGCACGAGGTGATCAGCCTTTCTTACGGGTTCTTCACCCCGTTGACGGGATTCATGGGTCGGCACGAGATCGATGAGACGTTGGACAAGATGCAACTTCCCGACGGCACCCTGTGGAGCATCCCGATTGTCTTCGACATGTCCGCCGACGACATCGAAAAGCACGACGTCAAGGCGGGGGGCAGCGTAGTACTCGAGTATCTCGGTACCCCGATGGCAATTTTCGAGGTCAACGAGATCTTCGAGTACGACTTGCAGCGGATGGCCGAAAAGACTTACGGCACTTCTGATCCCCGGCATCCCGGAGTAAAGAAAACACTCGCCTACGAGAACAGGTTCATCGGCGGCGATATCACACTCATCAACGAGCCGGTTTTCAACGAGCCGTTCAAGAACTTCTGGCTCACCCCCAGGCAGCACATGGATGCGCTGGCAAAGAGGGGCTGGAAGCATGTCGTCGCCCATCAAACCCGCAACGTGCCCCATACCGGCCATGAGGCACTGATGAAGCAGGCATGGTTCGCCGCAAACGAGGACATGCCCGTCGACAGCCTCAACACCGGCGTGCTGGTCAACGCCATCATCGGGCAGAAGCGGGCGGGGGACTACATCGACGAAGCCATACTACTGGCCCAGAACGCGCTCAATACCAATGGTTATTTCCCAGAAGATGTACACATGGTGTCTTTCACGTTGTGGGACATGCGGTATGCGGGACCACGCGAGGCGATCTTCCACGCCATCCTGCGGACGAATCTCGGATGCACGCATCACATGTTCGGCCGCGACCATGCCGGTGTCGGCGACTTCTACCACCCCTACGATGCCCAGAATCTGCTCGAGCAGTACCGAACGGAGCTTGGTATCAAACCGGTTTTCCTACGGGAGAACTGGTACTGCCCCATATGCCAGGAGGTCACCAACTCCGCCCTGTGCGGCCATGATTCGCAATCCCAGAGTTTCAGCGGCAGCTTGATCCGGAGCATTCTGACCGACGAGGTGAAGCCCACTCAGAAAGTCATGCGGCGAGAGGTGTTCGAGGTTGTTATGGAGTGCGCTGCCAAGCACGGTGCAGGTTCACCTTTCGTGACCGAGGACTACTTAAGGGACAGGCGCCCGATCTTCACCCTGAACCAACTGGAAGGAAACGACGCGTGAGCATTGCCGCAGGCACGATAAAGATCAATGTTTGGATCAACGACGAACGGCTCGAACTGCTGCAGAATGCCGGCATGGCGGACCTGGCGAACGACGCGTTCGCCGGCATGAAGCTGTTGGAGATCTACACCACCGAAGAGCAGAAAAACTTGCTCCTGCAGCGGTATCCGGGCGCGAAGTATGACTCCGCCACCACCCAGTCCATCGAGTTGCTTCCCAAGAAGGCAAAGGACCGGTTGCTGGACCTGTCCATCGAGATGCATTCGACGGGACCCGAGGTGACGGGCCGCTTTCTTGACGAGACGCAATCTTGAGGGTCTTTAAGCTATGGGCTTCGGCGTAGCCTTTTGCGTTTAATTTCAGAGTGGTGTTCCGCCGCGCGACAGCTCACCGGCCGGCGAGACCGGCCGTCAGCAGGACGGCGCCCACCACGGCGAGCAGGCCGGCAACTTCGAGGCGGCGACGGGCCCGGATCCACTCGTGCAGCGCCGCCAGCGCCGAGCGCGTGGTATCGGGCGCCAGCGCATGGGCCACAAGCGGGATCTCCACCAGCGCGAAGGCCACCACGTTGAACATCAGCGGCGCCCCGACCTGGGTCGGGGCCGCGGCGCCGGAGGCCAGGATGATCGTCAGCGCGGCCAGGTAATCGACGGACGGCAGCGCGATCCCGAGCCCGGCCAGCCCCGCCACCCAGAGCGACCGTCCGCTCAGTAGCTGCCGGACCCTCGTGGGGAACCCTCGCGGCCCGGCTTGTCGGCCGGTGTAGGCCCGCAGCACCAGCACGGCCGCGCCCAGGAGCGCCAGAACGCCGATCAGGATTTGCGCCCGGGGCAAAGTGACGTACCCGGAGCCGGTGAGCGCGCGCCGCAGGACGAACAGGACCACCAGGCCCACGCTGATCCCCATGGTGAACCCTCGGCACAGGAACGCGGTCAGCCGCAGCAACGGCCGGGGTCTGTTCAGCATCAGCACCGTCATGCCGATCCGGAACGGTTTTAGGCTCACGGCGGCGGCCATCACCAGGACAGTGATCAACATGGCGTTGTTGCGGGTGCCGGCCTTCAGGCGTCCAACCGGGTGAAAGCTCTACGCCGGTACTGCTCCACGCAGGCGGCACGCCGGATCTTGCCGCTCGTCGTGGTGGGAATCGAGCCCGGTGGCACGAGGACGAGGTCGGCGACCTTGAGGCCGTGCGACCTCGATATCGCCGTAGTGACGTCGTTCTTGACGGCGTCGAGCTTGCGCATTGCGTCCTCGTCGGAGTCGCCGCGCTTCCTCAGTTCGATGATGACGACCAGTTTCTCGATTTCATCCACGGGCACCGAGATCGCCGCGACGCGGCCGCCGGTGATTGCCTGGACCGTCGACTCGATGTCCTCGGGGTAGTGGTTGCGCCCGTAGACGATCAGCAGGTCCTTCATGCGGCCGACGATGAAGAGCTCGCCGTCGGAGACGAACCCGAGGTCTCCGGTTCGCAGCCATGGCCCTGCGGGTGTGCCGGGCGAGGGGTCCGTCAGCCTTCCACCGAACGTGCGCCGACTCTCTTCGGGTTTCCGCCAGTAGCCTTCGGCCACGTTCTCGCCGTGTACCCAAATCTCACCGACGGTGCCCGCCGGGCACTCGATGCAGGTGTCGGGGTCCACGATGCGCACCGTCGTCGACTGCGGCATCCCATAGCTCAGTAGCGGTGCGCCGCCCTCCGGCGAACACCGTATTGCGCTGCCCGCCGACAGCTGCTCTGGCTCGAAATGCACGACTTTCGTTGCGCCACGTGCTGTGTCGCTGGCGACGTAGACCGTCGCTTCTGCCAGACCGTAGGAAGGGCGCATCATGTCGTCGCGAAAGTTGTAGGGGGCGAACCGTTTGCAGAACCGGTCCAGGGTGGCGGGATGGATGCGTTCGGCGCCGCTGATGATCCCCAGCACGTTACCGAGGTCGAGTCCGGACATGTCTGCATCCGACGTCTTTCGCGCGGCCAATTCCAGGGCGAAGTTCGGTCCCGCGGAGAACACGGGGACGGGTTTGGCCATCGATTGGATCCACCGTGCCGGCCGCTGCAGAAAAGCGCCCGGGCTCGTCAGGTCGCCGAGGTAGCCGCCCAGGATGGGTGCGACGACGCCGAGAACCAGACCCATATCGTGATAGAACGGCAGCCACGATACGAGAACGGTGTTCCGCGGGGCAACGCCATTGAGGTCCGGGAAATAATCCGCCATCAGCTGCCGAAAGTTCACCGACAGATTCCGGTGGGAGATCATCACCCCGGCCGGCAGACGGGTCGAGCCGGACGTGTACTGCAGGTATGCGGTGCTCGGTGGATTGCTGATCCGAATGCGCGGCGCATCCGGACCGTCCCAATCCAGCGAATCGACCTCGACGACGGAGCAGTCCCCGACGGGGGTTTGCAGGTAGTCGCGCAAGGCCGAGGCGACCGCGGACGTCGTGAGGACGACGGCGGGCTCCGTGTCCGCGAGCACGGCGGTTACCCGCTCGTCGTGCGAGCCGGCCGCCGGAACCGGCAGCGGAACCGCGATCAGCCCGGCCTGAATCGCGCCCAGAAACGCCACTATGTAGGCGAGCCCCTGCGGAGCCAGGATCACGGCCCGATCGCCGACTGCACCGTGCTGCCTCACTTCGTGCGCGACCTTCAGCGTTCTTTGGTACAGCTGGACCCAGGTCAGGGTTTCGGTGACGCCCGCCCAATCCTGCTCGTAATCCGTGTAGCGGAACGCGATATCGTCAGGTTGCAGACCGGCGCGTTCCCGCAGCAGGGAGACGACGGACGAGTTTTGCATGGCCGCTAGGCTACCGCCTCATCCCCGTACTGCATGGCCATAATGGGGGTTAACGGGCTGCAACGGGCTGCGACGGGGGAGGTCTCCGACACTCCTCGCCTGCAGAAAAGGGCGGCGGGGCCGTTGCGCCTCGGCGCGGCGGTGTGCCGGTCAGGTCGGCAGCCCCTCACGCTGGGCATCCGCACGGTAGCGGCCGACCCACTCGTCGGAGCGGTGGTCGGACTGGCGCTCCAGCGTGGGTTCGGGCGCCAGCAGCGGGTCGAGCCCCAACGCCTCGAGGATGCAGGCGACCACCTGAGTCAGATTGCGCCACAGCACCGGGTAGGAGATCTCCATGGGTTCGATGCATTCTTCCGCGAACCAGTTCCGCCAGCCCTCCTCTTGGGCCCGCAGCATGGTGACGACGTGGGCGATGGCTCCGGCGTGGTAGGTGGCACGGGCGTCGCGCAGCGGGTCGGGCCTGCCACGCCACCGGCCCGTCTGCACCGCCCGCCAGAACGAGACCGCCTGCGACACCAGGTCGGGACGGTGCACGTGGATGAATAGCGGTTCCTCGCCGATGACGTCGCGGATGGCGGCGAGCAGGCCGTCGCCGGATCGATTCGCCAGTTCGCTGGCGCGTTGCAGCAGCAGGGGTGTTTGATTCCACATCAGCTTGCCGCCCCACACGCCGTTCGGTGTCTTGCCGGCGGTGCGGATGTAATCGAGCCAGGTCTCGGCAGGCGAAAGGTCCGGCTTGCCCGGGTCGAGGGGATCGAGCAGGCGCAGGATCGACTCGTCCTCGACGTCGGCGAACCACTCCCGCGGCTGCGGTGCCTGGCTGGTGCTCGGCAGGTACTGGAAGAACTCCTGGGGTTCGCCGGCGACGCCGGTCGCCCGCAGCGATTCGACCAGCAGCGTGCTGCCGCAGCGCTGGGAAGCCAGCACCAGGTACGACGAGGGAGTTTTCGTCACCCAGGAAGCCTAACCGGATGCAAATCCGCTGCAAGACATCGAATTAGCTTCAGCGTGAAGATTACTATTGCGGCGAAATCGACTTCGGGCCCGCAAGAGGTGTGATCTGCACCAGGGTGAGGGTGGAGCCTCAAGTTCGACGGCGTCCGTCGAACGCTGCCAGCGCACCGGTCCAACCCGCAGCGGCGGGGGCTTGGCTGCGGGATTGACACGGCTGGTGACGATAGCCCGTACCGCCGTGTCGTCACGGGAGGGAGATTTCTAGTCGTGGGCGGCCCGGCGGTTCGGGTCGCGTATCAACGCGTGAGCGGCCAGAACTTGCCGCAGCTGGGTTTCCGCGCCGTCGGGTGACCCCGCATAGCGGCCTTCCCGTCATCAGCACCTGGCCGAACCCGGTTCCCAGCCTGCAGCGATAAGTCTCGAATTGCCTCAGGCACAACAACGCTCGACCCGCCGGGAAGTCTGGCGTCAGCGTACGCGGGAGTCGAAAACCCCCGGGATTCCCGGCAGATGTCACAACAGGGAACCGGGCCGGCAACAACCTGCATCCTCATCCGATCAGGACTCGCTCCACGAGCACTGCAAAAAACCACCCGGCAGCGTGTAGCAGCCCCCCGACCGACCGTCGCTGGTCGTGCACAGGTACGACTCACCAACCGACGGAGAGCAGTTCGTCGCCACTGACCCTCCGCTGGCGTCGGTGGTGGTGCACTGCATCGCCCCGGCGATGTTCATGCAACTCGTGCTGTCAGCGTGCGCGGTGCCCTCACCGGCGGCGGCGCATGCCACCGCAACGACGAGGACCGCGCTTGTGCCCAGCCTGCGCGCACCGCGGGCTGCGGCGACGGTTCTCTCGCTGTTGTCAATCATGGTGATGACTCCTGCCTTGATCCTTGAGGAAAACACATCGTTTCCCGCGCCGATCACAGCCGGCTGCGCGTGCGGTCGGCGCCGCGGCGGACGACGTAGTCATACGGCCGGCCCAGTCCCACACCGCACCCGCGCATGTTGTTCAATCGTACTAGCGACAGGTCCTTATCTTGTCCTATCGGCTAAACCAATCGCATGCCGTGCCGTGGATGCTGACACCATGGACGCGATCACCCAAGTGCCTGTGCCGGCCAATGAGCCGGTCCATGACTACGCCCCGCACTCGCCCGAACGCACCCGGCTCATGGCCGAATTGTCCGACCTGGCCGACCGCCCCATCGAGCTGCCCCATGTCATCGGCGGTCACCACCGCATGGGCGACGGGGAGCGCATCGACGTCGTTGCGCCCCACCGGCACGCCGTGACGCTGGGCACTCTGACCAACGCCGTGCGTGCCGATGCGACCGCGGCCATCGAGGCTGCGAGGGCGGCCAAGAACGCTTGGGCGAGATGGTCCTTCGACGATCGCGCGGCGGTGTTTCTGCGGGCCGCCGACCTGCTGGCCGGGCCGTGGCGGGAAAAGATCGCCGCCGCGACGATGCTCGGCCAATCCAAGTCCGCCTATCAGGCCGAGATCGATGCGCCCTGCGAGCTGATCGACTTCTGGCGGTTCAACGTCGCGTTTGCCCGTGACATCCTGGCGCAGCAACCGATGAGCGCCCGAGGGGAGTGGAACCGGACCGACTACCGGCCGCTGGAAGGTTTCGTCTACGCGATCACGCCGTTCAACTTCACCTCCATCGCCGGCAATTTGCCGACCGCGCCGGCATTGATGGGCAACACCGTCGTGTGGAAGCCGTCCACCACCCAGACCCTATCGGCCTACCTGACCATGCAACTGCTCGAGGCCGCGGGGTTGCCGCCCGGAGTGATCAACCTGGTTACCGGTCACGGTTTCGCGGTTTCCGATGTGGCACTTTCCGATCCGCACCTGGCCGGCATTCACTTTACCGGGTCGACGGCCACCTTTCAGCAGCTGTGGCAGCGGGTCGGCGCCAACATCGGCCGCTACCACAGCTACCCGCGGCTGGTCGGCGAGACCGGCGGCAAAAACTTCGTCGTGGCCCACGCCTCGGCGCGGCCGGACGTGCTGTGCACCGCCCTGGTTCGCGGGGCATTCGACTATCAGGGGCAGAAGTGTTCGGCGGCCTCCCGGGCGTTCATCCCGCACTCGGTGTGGCGGCGCATGGATGACGATTTCCTGGGTATCGCCGCTGCGCTGCGCTACGGCGACATCACCGACCTGACCAACTTCGGCGGCGCGCTGATCGACCGGCGCGCCTTCGTCAAGAACGTCAACGCCATCGAGCGCGCCAAAAGCACCGCTGGCGTCACGATCGCGGTCGGGGGCGAATACGACGACAGTGTCGGCTATTTCGTGCGGCCGACCGTCTTGCTGTCCGACGACCCCACCGACGAGTCTTTCGCCACCGAATACTTCGGTCCGCTGTTGTCGGTGCACGTCTACCCCGACGACGACTACGAACGGATCCTGGATGTCGTCGACACGGGCTCGCGCTACGGCCTGACCGGCTCGGTCATCGCTGAGGACCGCGACGCCGCGCTGACCGCCGAGGACCGGCTGCGGTTTGCCGCCGGGAACTTCTACGTCAACGACAAGCCGACCGGCGCGGTCGTCGGGCGCCAGCCGTTCGGCGGTTCGCGCGGTTCGGGCACCAACGACAAGGCCGGCTCGGTGCTGAACTTGTTGCGCTGGACGTCGGCACGCACCATCAAGGAGACGTTCGTCCCGGCGACGCGGCACACCTACCCGCACATGGGTTCTTGAGCAATGGTTAGCGTATTCGCCAACACGCTGCGTCCGGTGATCCTGGCCGCGGGTCGGAGGGAGGGACTGCGGCATGCCGCCGAACGGCTGCCGGTCACCCGCAAGGTTGTGCGGCGGTTCGTGCCGGGGGAGACGATCGACGAGGTGCTCAACACCGTTGCGGTGCTCTGTGAGTCGAGGCGCTACGCCAGCATCGACTACCTCGGCGAGGACGTCACCGATGCCGATGACGCCAGCGCAGCGACGCGGGTTTACCTCGACCTGATCGCTAAATTGGGCCGGCTCGGCAGCGGCATCAGTGCCGACGTTCGGCCGCTCGAGATATCGCTGAAACTGTCCGCCCTGGGCCAGTCGCTGGACCGCGACGGCGAGAAGGTCGCCCGGGAAAATGCCCGGGCGATTTGTCACGCGGCTCAGCGGGCCCGGGTGTGGGTGACCGTGGACGCCGAAGACCACACCACCACCGAGTCGACGCTGTCGATCGTGCGGGACCTGCGGCCCGAATTTCCCTGGCTCGGCGTGGTCCTGCAGGCGTACCTGCGACGCACGCCCGGTGACTGCGAAGAATTCGCCGCAACCGGGGCGCGGGTGCGGTTATGCAAGGGCGCCTACGACGAGCCTGCCGCAGTCGCGCACCGGGACCCGGCCGTCGTCACCGATGCGTACCTGCGCTGCCTGCGGGTGCTCATGAGCGGCTCGGGTTACCCTATGGTGGCTTCCCACGACCCCGTCGTGATCAAGGAGGTCCCGGGGATCGCACGCGAATCGGGCCGTGGCGCAGCGGACTTCGAATACCAGATGCTCTACGGCATCCGTGGAGACGAGCAGCAGCGGCTGATCGAGGCCGGCAATCAGATGCGGGTATACGTGCCCTTCGGCGGCCAATGGTACGGCTACTTCATGCGTCGGCTGGCCGAACGGCCGGCCAACCTGATGTTCTTTTTGCGGGCGCTGTCCGAACGAGTTGGCAACTAGGGCTGTCTCGACATTCGCAGCTACGGGTCCTCATCCTCGTCGGGTGCTGCGCGAGTCTCTCCGGATGATGGAAGACATTCGTTCTCGGTTGTCCGTAATCCAGGTGCGATGGCGGGATCCATTCGGCTTCGCCTCGGGCGTTAATGCGGTTGGTCCAGCCTCTTTCGGCGAGTCTGTTGTCGGGGCCGCACGCCAGCGCCAAGTCGTCGATGTCGTTGCGTCGGTTGGTGGTCCACCCCTTTACGTGGTGGACTTGGCTGTGGTAGGCCGGGGCATCGCAGCCCGGCCTCGTGCACCCGCGATCTCTGGCGTACAACATGATTCGCTGGGCGGGGGAGGCGAGCCGTTTTGTATGATACAGCGCCAGCGGCCTGCCGTTGTCAAAGATCGCGAGATAGTGGTGCGCGTGGCCGGCCCGGCGGATGACATCGGACATGGGCACGAGGGTGCCGCCGGCGGTCAGGGCCTTGCCAGCGGCGGCCTCCAGATCCTTCAGTGTGGTCGTCACGACGATCGACACGGGCAACCCGTTGTGCCGGCCCAGATCGCCCGAGGCGATGAGGCCGCGCAGTCCGGCGAGGAACCCGTCGTGGTTGCGTTGGGCTTGGGAGCGGCTGTCGCGGCGCACCGCATCCTGGTCGGGTGTGGCATCGACCAGCGGTGTCTCATTTTCGGGGTTGCACGCTCCGGGGGCGGCCAGCTTGGCCAAGACGGCCTCGATCGCGGCGCGCAGTTCCTGGGTCACCAACCCGTTGATGCGCGACATGCCGTCGAAGTCCTGCTTGCCCAGCGTGATGCCGCGCTTGCGTGCCCGTTCGGCGTCGCTGAATCCGCCGTCGGGGTTTGAGCCAGTCCATGATCCGCTGGGCGTATTTAGCCAACTCGTCGGGGCGATAGCCGCGGGCCTTTGCGGCCGGGTCGGCTTCGGCGGCTTCCCGAGTTGCGAAGTCGACCTCGGCGGGCAGGTGGGCGCAGAAGCTGCGGATCACCTTCACGTGCCCATCCCCGATCAGCCCTTGGCGCTGGCCGGCCTCGGACTTGGTGATCCGCAACCGGTCGGCCACCGCGGACCGCAGCGTGCCACCCAGTTCTCCCTCGCCGGCCTGCTCCCCAAGCTGGTTGATCGACGTGTGCTGCGGTGAGCGCAGCCGACGCGCTGCGCGTTCGAGGCGCTCCAGGGCGCGCACCCGCTCAGGGGTTGTGAACACGTCAAACGACAACGCGCACAGGCGGTCCACGACGCCATCGAGTGTGTCGAAGGTTTCGACGATCTGCTCACGACTGTCCGGACCCATACCTGCAACGTTATGGTGACGTACCAACAAAAATGCCCGAGTTGTGACGGTTGAAGTACAAGTGACGCACGGGATTAACCTCGGTGCCGACGCGTCGGACCCGCGTCTGAAACGGCGGGTCGACATCGCCGGGCTACGTCGGGCAGTCCCGACGGTTGCCGCTCTGCAACGCCTTCGGCGCGTCGTCGATGGCGCTGCGCAGGGCGTCGAGCACTTGCGGATCCCAGGTGAGCGCGGTCTTACAGTCCAGCCCGGCCTCGTTGGAGACGTAGATCCTGTGCGTGTCGCCGAAGGCGTAGCAGCGTCGGTGCGGCAGCACCGAGTCCGCGACGTCGACCGCCAGCGCGCTGTGCAGGGCGACGACGCCGTCATTGGACCATCGAGTGTCCGATCAGGTCGGTGAGGTCAACACCTGGTAGCTCTGCTTGAGCGCGAACTCGCGGAGTGCGGTGGCGGTGTTGCCGGCGGCGAGCCTGGCGGCGCACGCCTGGTCCGGCGTGGTGAAGGGACGCGTCGCGTCGCCGCCGGAAACGATCGCCACCGCATGCGACTCCGCGCGCTTCTGGCCGTAACCGCCGCGGCGGCTGAACTCATTTCCCCGAAGGGATACGAGGCCTTCACTATCGAGGCTTTGGCAACCAAGGCCCACTGCCCGCCGGCGACGATTTATCGGCATGCCGGCGGTAAGGCGGCCATCCTCGACGCCGTCGTGGCGATCCAATCGGCGCGCACGTCGACACGGCGCGCGAAGCCATCACAGGTCTTAGCGGCCCGGACCGGGTGGTGACAGCCACCATCGTGGCTTTGCAACGCCTGCAATCAGATCCGCTGACGCAGCTCATGCGTGCGATGCCCGCGACTCCCGTTGGCGAATGGATCACCAATTCACCCGTGGTCACCGGCCTCGCCGCCGAAATGCCCGGCCACGACAACCCGGACCCACTCGCCGCCCAATTTCTCATCCGCGTCTTCCCGGCGCTGTGGTGCTCGCCCCTCGAAGACACGGCCGACCAACGGTCCGTGGTTGAACGCGTCCTCGGTGACCGGTTTGCTGTCGGCGGTCACTGAGCACGCCGCGGCCGCGGACGGTGCCCGGCGAATCCCCGTACCGCGTGGGCGCGCACGAATTCGGCGGTCACGGCGGGATCGTCCATGTCCAGCGTCGATGAGGGCGTGCTGAAAAGGGAGAACAAGATGCGCGCGAACCATTCGGCGGCGGCCTCGACGTCGAGGTCTTTGCGGACCTCGCCGGTGAGCCTGGCGGCCGACAGATACGGCTTGAGGAAGTCCACACACTCGCGCAGCAGCACGGCGGCATCCTTGGTCAGCAGCAGGCTGACGGCGTCTTCGTCGAAGTACTTCTCGGTCGCGATGACGCGCCGCGCCTGAGTGACGAATACCGCTGCGCGGCAAAGCTTGTCTTCGAGCGAGCCGCCGTGGTCAATCGCTTTGGTCATCTCGCGGTAGAATCGCTCCGAGGCGTTTTCGGCGCACGCCTCGACGATGGCGGCCTTGTCGCTGAAGTACTCGTAGACTGTGCTGCGCGACACGCCGGCCGTCCTGGCTATGTCGACGATCGTCGCCTTGTCCAATCCCTGCCTGCGGAAGCAGGAAGATGCAGACTCGACGATGAGCTCGCGGGTGTCCGCGGGTGGGATGGAACCGGAAGCCTGGGCAGCGTGACTCATCATGGAACCAGGGCGCCTCGGGGCACCAGCCCGATGCCATCGGTGTGCTGCCGAACCCGCTCGGTGACCTCGTGGGTCGAGATGCCGCTCGCGTCGATGCATTCGGTGGCGCCGAAATCCGAGGCCACCTCGATCCGCTCGGCGATCTTGTCGATGACGATGACCGCCGCTGCGCCCGCCGTCCTCGCCACGGCGGCGTCGTTGATGCCCGGCCCGCCGGCGCCCTGGATGACGACGGTGTCGTCCAGCCGCACGTCACGCAGCGCGAAAAGCCCCTGAGCCGCAGCGCAATTAAGCGGTGCGACGGCCTCGTCGGGGAGGCCCTCGGGCACCTTGTACAGCGGCTGGCGCCAGCTGGTGTGGTAGTACTCGCCGTGCGCGGCGACGAAGTGCGGCTCGTGCTCGTGCGTCCGGTACTCGCCGGCCATCAGGTTCTGGCAGGCGTGGGAGCGGCCGCGCGCGCAGGCGTGGCATTGCCCGCACAACCAGAAGTAGGGCGTCATCACCCGGTCGCCGACCGCCAGCGGCTGGCCGGTCGCGTCGGTGGACAGGCCCTCGCCCAGTTCGGCTATCTCACCGAACATTTCGTGGCCCATGGCGAAGGGGCAGGGCAGGGGCAGCTCGCCGCGGTCGGCCAGCTCGATCGGGCCTCCGGGCGCGGTCAGCAGCGCGAGCTTGGGCATGGTGTCAATCCCTCAGCCGGCCGGCGCGAGGATCAGGCCGCTGGTGGGTACGCCGGTTCCCGAGGTGACCAAGACGTGCTCGACTTTGTCGACCTGGTTGTAAGACGTGCCCCGCACCTGACGCACCCCCTCGGTGATGCCGTTCATCCCGTGGATGTAGGCCTCGCCGAGCAGTCCGCCGTTGGTGTTGATCGGAAATTCCCCGCCCAGCGACAGGCGTTCGATGGTGGCGAAATCCTTGGCCTCGCCGCGCCCGCAGAACCCGAGCTCCTCGAGCTGGGCGAACACGAAGGGCGTGAAATGGTCGTAGATGAAGGCGGTCTGGATATCCTGCGGCTTGAGGCCGGAGTCGCGCCACAGCCGGTCGGCGACCACGCCCATCTCCGGGAGCCCGGTGATGTCCTCACGGTAGTAACTAGTCATCATCTCGCCGTTGGCGGCGGCGCCCTGCGCGGCCGCGGTGATCACCGCTGGCGGCTGGCGAAGGTCGCGGGCCCGCTCGGCGCTGGTCACCACCAGCGCCACCCCGCCATCGCTCTCCTGGCAGCAATCCAGCAAGCGCAGCACGGGTTCGACGATCCAGCGCGAATTCTGGTGGTCCTCTAACGTGATCGGGCGCTGGTAGAACCAGGCGTCGGGATTAGTGGCCGCGTGGGTGCGGTCGACGACGGCGATCCGGCCGAAGTCCTCGTTGGTGACCCCGTAGGTCGACATGTAGCGCTGGGCGTGCATCGCGACCCACGCTGCGGGAGTGAGTAATCCGAACGGCGCGTAGTGCGCCATGAACAGCGGGGTTCCCAGGTCGGTGCGTCCGCTTCCGCCGAAGCGCATGCCGGATCTTTCGTTGAAGGCGCGCCAGCACACCACCACGTCGGCGACGCCGGTCGCGACGGACATCGCGGCGTGCAGCACGGTGCCGGCCGCCGCGCCGCCGCCGTGATGGACGCGGCTGAAGAAGCTCAGGTCACCGATGCCCACGTTGCGGGCGATGTCGATCTCATCGCTGGAGTCCATGGTGAAGGTGACCATGCCGTCGACGTCGCTGGGGGCAAGCCCGGCGTCGTCGAGCGCGGCGCTGACCGCCTCGCAGGCCAATTGCAGCTCGCTGCGGCCGGATTCCTTCGAGAACTCGGTCTGGCCGATGCCCGCGATGGCGCAGCTTCCGGGCAGTGAGCGGTTCACGCTTCGTCCCTTTCGGCAGCGCCGTCGAGCAGGCTCAGCACCGCGGTGCCCGAGACGTGGTCGCCCAGGCTGTTGGAGCCCCTGAAGGTGACTTCGACGAAGTTCTCACCATCGGGGCCCTCGGTCTTAGACGTCACGTTGCCGGTGAATCGCAGCGGGTCGTCGGGAAAGCATGGCACGCCAAGGCGAATCGACAGGTTTTTGACCATCGCCTCCGGTCCGGCCCAGTCGGTGAGGAAGCGCACGCAGTACCCGTTGGTGGTCAGGATGTTCATGAACAGGTTGGGGGAGCCCTGCTTTTTGGCGTAGTCGCGGTCGTGGTGCACCGGCATGAAGTCCCGCGAGGCGATCGCCCCGGCGACGATCATCGTCGTGGTGATCGGGATTTCGAGCGGGGTCACCTCGTCACCGACGTTGATGTCGGCCCACTTGAGCGTCGAACGGTTCTTGGCCGCTGTCGTAGGGGTCATCGGATTCCTTCCGGATAGGTGGCGCCGATACTGGCCAGCTGTACCGACGCGGCTCCGAGCATCAGTTCGTTGTGTTTGGCCCACAGGAGATAGCGGTGAAGCGGATAGGTGACATCGATGCCGATCCCGCCGTGGACGTGCTGGGTGGTGGCGGCGACTCGCGCACCGGCCCCCGCGGCCCAGAACTTTGCGATGCGTGCTGCCCGGCGGGCCTCTTCCGCGGGCCGACCCCGCGTGATCCGCCACGCAGCGTGCCAGGTGGTCCACCGGATCGCTTCGACGTCGATGAAAGCGTCTGCCATCCGCTGCTGCATCGCCTGGAAGTTGCCGATCGCGCGCCCGAATTGCTCACGCGCAGTGCTATACTCGGCGGCGGTCTGCAATGCCCGCTCCGCGACGCGGAGTTGGATGGCGCACAGCCCGACGAGCGCGTGGGTGTGGTGTCGGCGATCTGGGCGGCCGGCACCAGTTCCTTGGCGCCGTCCAGCCGCCAAGTCTGGCCGTCGCGGCGCGCGATGGTCGACGGAAGCGTCGGATCGGAACGGCCGGGCTCCTGCAGGCCCGCGCTGAGGATGCGGCTTCCCGCGACGACACCGGGCAGCAACCGGCGCCGCTGCTCAGGCGTCCCGTGCCGGGCGATCGGGTCGGCGCCCGGCACGAGCGTCGCGTATGCCGGCACCGGGGCGACGCTGCGGCCCACCTCGGCGAGCAGCATCCCGAGCTCCAGGAAGCCGCCACCGTTGCCGCCGAAGGTCTCCGCCAACGCCGTGCCCAACAGGTCGGCGGCCGCGAGGTCCTGCCACAGCGCGGCGTCGTAGCGGACGTCGCCGGCTTCCAGTTCGGTCAGGCGCTCGGGGGTGGCCCGGCGCTCGAACAGGTCCCGGGCCAGCCTGGCGACCGTCTCCTGCTCTTCGGTGAACGTGAAATCCATTGCGGACGCTCTATTTCGCGGGCCGGAACTGGTGCAACACCAGGTCGTTGTCGAAGGTCTCGTAGTAGACCTCGACGGGCATCCCGACCGTGACGTCGGCCGGGTCGATGCCGCACAGGTTCGACACCAGCCGTACCCCTTCCTCGAGCTCCACCAGCGAGTCGATGCAGGGATAGTCGAAGAATGGAAACCGGGGCTCGTGAGGCATCACGTAGCTGTACACGGTGCCGCGGCCCGACGCCTCGATGGCCTCCCACTGCAGGGAACGGCATGCAGGACACATGGGGCGGGGCGGGTGGCGCAGCGCCCCGCACCCGCTGCAGCGCTGGATCAACAGCTTGTGCTCGCGCAGCCCGTTCCAGAAGAACTCGGTGTCCGGGCTTATCGCCGGTGCCAACCGGGATGCCATCAGCTTGCCGGCCTGAATCGCAGCACGCGGAATCGCTGTCGCCCGAGCACGTCACCGTTCTGATCGGTGTAGGTGGTCAGCCAGGTCAAAAAGAAGCCGGTGCCCAGCGCCGTGTTCTTCTCGGCGGAGACGGACTCGTATACCGCCGTCGCGCTGATGACATCGCCGAGGCGGGGATACCGCTCGATCTCGAACTCCGAGTTGGTTGCCACCGTGCTGGTGTAGCCGGCCTCGTCGAGAAACGCCGTCGGGTTGGCGGTGATCTCGACGGGCGCGCCCCCGCGGTCGCCGATCCCTTCCAGCTTCGGGGACGGCATCGTCCACGTTTGCAGCATGACGGGCGGCGACACGATGCCGGCGAACCGCGATGCCGCCGCGAACTCCGGATCGAGGTAGACCGGATTCATGTCGTCCAGGGCGTGGGCCCAGTGCCGGATCATCGGTTGATTGACCGGATCCGGCGCCACCGAGGGCTTTCCGGTCCCGCCGGTGGGCTGGCCGACCAGCGCACGCAGCTTGGTGTGCAACTCGGAATCCTGCTCGGTCAAGGTCTGGTCCTCTCGACTATTGCGCGGCCCGAACGTCGCGACGCACTCGTGGCATGCCCAATCCGGCCATGGCGATAATGTCACGCTGGATCTCGTTGGCTCCACCCCCGACGTGTTGATGACCGCGAACACGTAGGCGGACTCCAGCGCCCCGCGCAGCGGCGCCTCCGGCCCCGCGCGCGACCCGTTGCGGTCGAGCACCTCCAGCAGCTGGCAGGCGGCCTGCTGGGTCACCTGGGTGCCGAAGACCTTGGCGGCCGATGCCTCGCCCGTGCTGAGCACGCCCTTGCGCATCGCGGCGTTGACCCTCACGTTGACGAGTTTGTAGGCGGCAACTTGGGCTTCGACCCTGGCGAGGGCGAGCTGCACCCAGGGCTGCTCGATGACGCGACCGCCGTCGAGCAAGTCAGGGATGGTGATGCCCTTGGTGGAGGTGAGGAGGGCGGGGTTGCTCGATAAGAAGCCGATGTCACCGTACTTCAGCAGGGCCCAGAAGTTCGTGACGTCGTTCCGGCACATGTCCGCCCGCAGCTCCCGGTACGCCGGGAAGGGATCGCCCGCGCAGAAGTCGGGGGAGTGCAGGGGAAACGTAGACTGCACGGCAAGCCTCCCTCGAAAGGCGATCCGACATATCATGCCAGTGTGTCTTGCGACGTTGTGTTCACTCCGGCCCGGCGGCCACTGTCAATACACGCACGACCGCATGGACACGACGGCATGGAATTGTGCAGAATTCGCCGAATTGATGATTAACGCCGGGGTACCACGAGTGAACACTGACTGCCTAGATGACCGACGTTCGGTGAGGAAGCACATGGCCGAGTTATCACCCCCAGGTCCCCTTCTCGACACCTACCAGCTCTACGTCGACGGCAGCTGGGTCGAACCGGAGGGCGGTCGCTACGACGACGTCGACCCGGCCACCGAAGAAATCATCGGGACCGCGCCCGACGCGAGCGTCGCGCAGGTCGGCGAGGCGATCGCCGCCGCGCGGCGCGCGTTCGACAGCGGGCCATGGTCGACCATGAGCCCTGAGGGCCGCGCCGGCTGCCTCAATCAGCTCGGTGACGCCCTGCTGAAGCACGCCGACGAGTTCTTCGCGCTCTCTCAGGCGGAGTGGGGCTGCGTCGCGAACGAGCGCGTGATGCAGATCGACGGCACGGGCTACCTGTCCATGCACGCGGCCCAACTCGCCACGCAGCTGACCGAGGAGCCGATCACCGGAGTCGGTGCCGGAACGACGTTGCTGCGCCGCGAGCCGCTGGGCGTCGTCTCGATCCTGACCCCGTGGAACTTCCCGCACTGCCTCAACGTGATGAAGGTGAACAACGCGCTCGCCGCCGGTAACACCGTCGTGCTCAAGCCGTCGCCGCTGACGCCGCTCGCCGGCCTCGCGCTCGCCCGGATCATCGACGAACACACCGATATCCCGCCGGGCGTCGTGAATGTCGTTACGCCGTATAGCATCCCGGCCGCCAAGTTGCTCACCACCGATCCGCGCGTCGACATGATCAGCTTCACCGGTAGCTCGGCGGTTGGCTGTGAGGTCATGCGGACCGCGGGCGACGCGATGAAGCGCCTGCTGCTGGAGTGCGGCGGTAAGTCGGCAAGCATCGTGCTGGACGACGCGCAGGTGACCGACGAGATGCTGCGCCGGATGCTGTTCGATTGCTGCTCGCTGCACGCCGGGCAGGCCTGCATCTTGCACAGCCGGCTACTTCTTCCCGATTCGCTGCACGATGACGTCGTCGACCGGCTGGTGACGCTCGCCCGCGACGTCAAGGTCGGCGACCCCAGGGATCCCGAGGCGCAGATGGGTCCGCTGATCAGCGCGGCGCAGCGGGAGCGGGTCCAGGCGCACGTCGACGGCGCGGTCAACGAAGGAGCCAAGCTGGCGACCGGAGGTGGCCGCCCGGCCGGCCTCGACGTCGGCTTCTACTTCGAACCGACGATCCTCACCGACGTAGACCCGGACTCGACGATAGCCCAGGAGGAAGTCTTTGGTCCCGTGCTGTCGGTGCTTCGCTACTCCGATGACGCCGATGCCGTTGCGATCGCGAACAACTCGCGCTACGGGCTCTCCGGCGCCGTGTGGGGCGGCGACGTGGGCCGGGCCGTCGGCGTGGCCCGCCGAATCCGCACCGGCCAGGTCGCGGTCAACGGCGTCGGGCCCGGCGACGCCCCCTTCGGCGGTTTCAAACTGAGCGGGTTCGGCCGTGAGAGCGGCGGAATCAGCGGACTGCACCAGTACATGGAGGTGAAGGCCATCGGGATCCCGGCATGACGGGACCCCTCGTCGGGGCGGAGTCGTTGCTGGCTGGCCAGACTGTCGCCGAGATCGTCGAACTCGCTCAGGCGCTGTGGATTCCGGTCGCTCCGGCGAACGATGGGGCCTCCGTGCTGGGCTGCCCGCAGTACACCGAACGCGGCTTCTTCGTCGGAGCGGGTGGACCGAGGTGGCTGTTCCGGCGCCCGGGGCCGGCGTTCAGGTTCTCGAAAACGCCTGCGGTGCAGCAGCGTCCGGCGGCCCGGCTGGGAACGCGACCCATGCCGTGGGTCACCGAGGCCCGATCGCCCTCGGCGACGCCGGGTTCGCTGCCGCTCGCCGGGCTGCGAGTCCCCGACCTGACCACCTTCTGGGCCGGGGCGTATCCGACGTGTTAACTGGGTGCCTTCGGCGCCGACGTCGTCAAAGTGGAATCGATCCAGCGGCCCGACGCGCACCGCTATGCGGGTGCCTTCGCCCACGAGGGCGACGACTGGTATGAGCGCAGCGCCGTCCGGCAGGGCACCAACCTCAACAAGCGCGACCTGACGCGCGACCTGACCGAGCGGCGTGGCCTCGACATCGCCCGCCGACTGGCAGCGCGCGCGGACGTCGTCCTGGCCTGGAGAATTTCTCGCCCCGGGTGGTCGAACAGTTCGGGCTGGACTACGACGCGCTGGTCTCGCTGAACGCCGACGTGATCGTCATGAGGCCCTTAGGCTCACGTGATCGCTGCACGTGCACGTTCGGCGCAGCGGAAGCTCACGGCAGTAGCTACAGTCGCGGTCACACGCGTCACGCCGGCATCGCCGGCGGGGGTTGCGAAGTGCGCTTCGACAATCCGATATCGCCTGCGATAGCGGTTTCGCGGAGCGAGCGTCACCCAGTGAAGCGGGCGGCTCCGCGCGCCTGCGGTAAACGGGTCGTCACATGCGAGGCTGCTGGACGTGGCCATCGAGACTGGCCGCCCCAAGCTCGAAGGAAACATGGCGGTTGGCGAGGACCGCCAGGTCGACTTCGCCGAATTCGGTGACCCGCAGGGACGGGCGGTGTTCCGGCCGCACGGCGCCCCGGCGCCGGTAGACAAATTCCCACCGAGGCCCGGGTCTATGCCGAGAACCACCACATCCGGCTGATCGGCCTGGACTGTCCCGGGATCGGCTCGTCGACAGCCATCTCGCCGGGCTGGGCCGCGGCACGTAGATCGCGTCCACCCCGGTAGAGATCTGGGACGCACAGTAACCTGCTCACGTGCTGCTCGCCTCCCTGAATCCCTCGGCCGTTACCGCCATCGACATCCCCGACGCGGTGCGTATCGACGGCGCCGTGCTGAGCCGCAGCGACCTGGTGGGTGCCGCAACCGCGGCGGCCGAGCGCGTCGCCGGCGTAGGGCGGGTAGCGGTGCTGGCCACGCCGACGGCGGCGACCGTGCTGGCCGTGACCGGCTGCCTGATCGCCGGTATGACCTTCGTTCCGGTGCCCGCCGACGTCGGTGCGGCCGAACGGCGGCACATCGTCACCGATTCCGGGGTACGGGCGTGGTTGGGGCCTGTGCCCGACCACCCGGAGGGGCTGCCGCACATCCCCGTGCGACTGCACGCCCGCTCCTGGCATCGTCATCCCGAGCCGTCCCCCGACGCGACCGCGATGATCGTCTACACGTCCGGGACCACCGGTCTGCCCAAGGGCGTCGTGCTCAGCCGGCGCGCCATCGCCGCCGACCTCGACGCGCTGGCCGAGGCCTGGCAGTGGACTCCTGACGACGTACTGGTCCACGGATTGCCGCTGTTTCACGTGCACGGGCTGATACTCGGCCTGCTCGGGTCGTTGCGGATCGGAAATCGCTTCGTGCACACGGGTAAACCGACACCGGCCGGCTACGCTCGCGCCTGTTCGGAGGCGGGTGGATCGCTGTTTTTCGGGGTCCCGACGGTGTGGTCGCGGGTGGTGGCAGACGAGGCGGCCGCGCGGGCGCTGCGCCCGGCGCGACTCCTGGTATCCGGCAGCGCACCGCTGCCGGTGCCCGTGTTCGAGGGGCTGGCCACGCTGACCGGACACCAGCCCGTCGAACGCTACGGCTCCTCGGAGTCGCTGATCACCCTTTCGACGCGGGCCGAAGGCGGACGACGTCCGGGCTGGGTGGGCCTGCCGCTCGCCGGCGTGCAGACCAGGCTGGTCGACGACCATGGCGACCCGGCGCCGCACGACGGGGAAACCGTTGGTCGGCTGCAGGTTCGCGGCCCGACGATGTTCGACGGCTACCTGAACAGGCCGGACGCGACCGCCGCGGCGTTCGACGCCGACGGCTGGTATCGCACCGGCGATGTCGCGATCATCGACGGCGGCGGGATGCACCGCATCGTGGGGCGCGAGTCGCTCGATCTGATCAAGTCCGGCGGATACCGCGTCGGCGCGGGAGAGATCGAGACGACGCTGCTCGGGTACCCTGGCGTGCAGGAGGCGGCCGTGGTCGGGTTGCCCGACGAGGACCTCGGCCAGCGGATCGTCGCGTTCGTCGTCGGCTCGGCCGAACCGGAGGCGCTGATCGAATTCGTCGCGCAGCAGCTCTCGATACACAAACGGCCGCGTGAGGTGCGCATCGTGGACGCGTTGCCGCGCAATGCCATGGGCAAGGTGCTCAAGAGGCAGTTGCTCTCCGAGGGCTGAGCGGGCCGCGAGTGCGCGCAAATGTACGCGCGATACGGCGTGTCGTCTTACAGACACGCGCGCTCGCGAGCGAGAGTGTGGCGAGCGAGACCGCGAACCTTCACCTACGGTCGTAACCGTGTTCCAACACAGTCGGAGAGCGAGCGCCGCGCATGGGTGAGTCGAATCCCGCGGGCGGCGCGACGGCGACGGTCGCGGCCGGCCCCGGGACCACATCGCTGCGACGCGTAGCGGCAGCCTGCCTGGTCGGCTCCGCTATCGAGTTTTACGACTTCCTCATCTACGGCACCGCGGCGGCTCTGGTGTTTCCCACCGTGTTCTTTCCCGACTTGAGTCCCACGGTCGCCAAGATCGCCTCGATGGGGACGTTTGCCGCGGCATTCCTGTCCCGACCCGTGGGGGCGGCATTCTTCGGCTACTTCGGCGACCGCCTGGGCCGCAAAAAGACCCTAGTGGCAACGCTGCTCATCATGGCCGTATCCACCGTGTCGGTGGGGCTGGTGCCCAGCACGGCCACCATCGGCATGGGGGCCCCGCTGATCCTGGTCGCGCTGCGGCTGCTGCAGGGCTTCGCGGTGGGCGGGGAGTGGGCTGGGTCGGCGCTCCTGAGCGCCGAGTATGCACCGCCCGACAAGCGCGGCCGCTACGGGATGTTCACCCTGCTCGGTGGCGGCACCGCCACGGTGTTCAGCAGTCTCACCTTCCTGGGCGTGAACTTCACCATCGGCGAAAACAGCCCCGCGTTCATGCAGTGGGGATGGCGTATTCCGTTCCTGATCAGTGCCGCGCTGATCGGCTTTGCGCTGTACGTCCGGCTCAACATCGACGAGACGCCGGTCTTCGCCGAGGAGAAGGCTCTCAACTTGGTGCCCAAGGCGCCACTGGCGGAGGTTCTCCACTTGCAGCGGCGCGAGATCTTGCTGGCCGCCGGCAGCATGCTCAGCTCTTTCAGCTTCGTCTATATGGGCAGCACCTACTTCACCATGTACGCCCACTCCAACCTGGGCTATACGCGCAGCTTGATCTGGTCCGTGGGCGTGCTGGGCGGATTGGCGAGCTTTTCCTCGGTGGCACTCTCGGCCACAATGTCCGACCTGGTCGGACGGCGCCGAGTCATGCTGGTGGGGTGGGCGCTGTGCATGCCGTGGGCGTTTGCCGTGCTGCCGTTGATGAACACCGGCAATCCCGTTTTGTACGGGGTCGCCATCGTCGGCATCTTCGTCGTCGCCCCCATAGGTTCCGGACCTACCGGAGCCTTCATCCCGGAACTGTTCGCTACCCGCTACCGCTACAGCGGATCGGCGCTGGCGCAGAACCTGGCCGGGGTGATTGGCGGTGCCCTGCCGCCGCTGCTCGCAGGAACGCTGATGGAAAGCTACGGCAGCTGGGCGATCGGCCTGATGCTGGCTATCCTGGCGGCGATCAGCCTGGTGTGCACGTATCTGCTGCCGGAAACCAACGGGGCAGAACTGGGATCCGCCGATCAGCGACGCTGACTTTAGTTGGCGTGAAGTTCCGCGTTGAGCGCGATGCCCTGACCGTCGCGAGACACCACTTCGACGGCGCCGGTTACCGAATTGCGTCGGAAAAGAACGTTGTTGACGCCGGACAGCTCGCGCGCCTTGACCGCTGTGCCGTCGGGCATGGTGACCTTGGTGCCCGCGGTGACGTACAGGCCGGCTTCGACGACGCAGTCGTCACCGAGGGAGATGCCCAGACCCGCATTGGCGCCGAGCAGGCACCGTTTGCCGATCGAGATCACTTCCGTGCCGCCGCCGGACAGCGTGCCCATGATCGACGCGCCGCCGCCGATGTCGGAGCCATCTCCGACCACCACGCCCGCCGAGATGCGGCCTTCCACCATCGAGGCGCCCAGGGTGCCGGCGTTGTAGTTGACGAACCCCTCGTGCATCACCGTGGTTCCCGGCGCCAGGTGGGCGCCCAGCCGCACCCGGTCTGCGTCGGCGATACGGATCCCGGTCGGCAGGACGTAGTCGACCATCCTCGGGAACTTGTCGACGCCGTAGACGGTCACCGCTCCATGGCGGCGCAGCCGCGCCCGGACCGCTTCGAAGCCCTCGACCGTACAGGGTCCGCGGCTGGTCCAGACCACGTTTGTCAAGATCCCGAACAGGCCGCCGGCATTCAGCCCTTGCGGCGCTACCAGTCGGTGCGACAGCAGATGCAGACGCAGATACGCGTCGTAGGCGTCGGCAGCAACGTCGTCCAGCGACCCGATGACGGTGCGCACTGCGACCGTCTCGGTGCCGCGGTCGTCGTCGCGGCCGACCAGGGCGGCCAGGTCCGGCGGCGCGTCGGACTGTGCGAGTCTTGTGGTGGCGCTCGTGCCCGATTCGGTCAGTTCCGGTGCGGGGAACCACGTGTCGAGGATCGATCCGTCGGAGGCGAGCGTCGCCAGCCCGATTCCTGCAGCTCCAGTCACGCCTCGACACGGTACTGGTCCCCGGCGAGCAGACGCAAAAGCCCGCATTTCCGGGGGGAATGGGGTGCTTTTGCGACTGCTCGGCATACTTGGGGGCGTGTTGGACTTACACGGGGACCCGATTGAGCTGACCGCGGCGTTGGTCGACATCCCGAGCGAATCGAGAAGCGAGGCGCGCCTGGCCGATGCGGTGGAAGCTGCGCTGCGCGCCCAGACGACCGGTTTCGAGATCACCCGCAACGGCAACGCCGTACTGGCGCGCACGTCGCTGGGCCGGCCGTCGCGAGTGCTGCTGGCCGGACATCTGGACACCGTCCCGGCGTCCGAAAACCTGCCGAGCCGTCGCGAGGGCGGCGAGCTGTGCGGCTGCGGCACCGCGGACATGAAATCCGGTGACGCGGTCTTTCTGCACCTGGCCGCCACGGTGGCCGAACCGGCCCACGACCTGACGCTGGTGTTCTACGACTGCGAGGAAATCGAAGCGTCGGCAAACGGTTTGGGCCGCATTGAACGTGAGTTGCCGGACTGGCTGGCCGCCGATGTGGCCATCCTCGGCGAGCCAACCGGCGGCTACATCGAGGCCGGCTGCCAGGGGACGCTGCGCGTCGTGATCAGTACCGTCGGGACCCGGGCGCATTCGGCGCGTTCCTGGTTGGGCGACAACGCCATTCACAAACTAGGTGCCGTGCTGGACCGGTTGGCGGCCTATCCGGCGCGCAGAGTCGAAATCGACGGGTGCGAGTACCGCGAGGGCCTCTCGGCGGTGCGTATCGACGGCGGGGTGGCCGGGAATGTGATTCCCGACGCGGCTTCGGTGACGGTCAATTTCCGGTTCGCCCCGGACCGGTCGGTGGACGCGGCATTGCGCCACGTGCACGAGGTGTTCGAGGGACTCGACGTGCAGATCGAGCAGACCGATGCCGCTGCGGGCGCGCTGCCCGGGTTGTCCCAGCCCGCCGCCAAGGCACTGGTCGAGGCCGCCGGCGGACAGGTGCGGGCGAAGTACGGCTGGACGGACGTGTCGCGGTTCGCCGCGCTGGGTATCCCAGCGGTCAATTTCGGGCCCGGCGATCCCAACCTGGCCCACCGCAGCGCCGAGCGGGTGGCGGTCGGCAACATCACCGCAGCCGTGGACATGTTGCGTCGCTACCTGAGTGCGTAGCGCCGGACGGGGCATCGCCGGCTCGCGAGCGTCAGGCCGGCGCAACGCTCGGCGCCGGTGGCCACGCTGACGTGACGGTCACCGTCGTCATGGTGTGACTACGACGTCGACGCTGTCCGCGCCCGCGTCCGCGACGACGGTCAGCACCGGGGCGTTGGGAGCCGAAACCACCTGTCCGCCTCTGACGGCGACCTGATAGCCGTTCGGGTACTCGATCGCGGGCACCGAGACGACTGTCTGCGCGCCGGAGGCGAAGCGGCCGCGCTGGTCGGCCCGCTCGGTGGAGTAGCACAACCGGAACGTGCCCGAGCGGAACGACCAGAACCTCGGCGTTCCCGCGACCAGCTGGGGGTACGGGGCGGCGAGGACCGCGAGCTTGGCGGTGTCGACGTTGGCGCCGGTCGGCGGCTGACTGGGGTCGAAGACCAGGGCCTGGGCGTTCGGCGACGAACTGGTCTTGTCGTGGCCTGTGTAGGCCCACTCCAGCCAGCCCATCCGGTCGTCGTCGGCCCGGCTCAACACCCCGGCGAGGTTCGCCAGATCGTCGGTGGCGCCGAACTCCGTCAATAGCGCGGGGATGTCGTGGAAAGCCGTGTAGCGGCGCGCGTTGTTGAAGGTAGCCCGGTCCTGCAGGCTGCAAGTGATGTCTTTGTGCAACACCGACTCGACAGCGCAGTAGTCGTGGAACGAGAACCCGGTGTTCGGGTCGACCACCCTTCCGAGGTCGGTGTGGATCCCTTCGTCGAACAGTAGGTTCGGCTCGAACAACACCAGCGTGATCGGGTCGGCGGCACGAATCGCCGGCACCACCCGGTTGTAGAACACCCTCAGCTTGGCGTCGGGCAGCAAACAACCCAAAACCGGGTTCACGCACGGCTCCCACACCAGGCCCGGCCACGGCTCGTTCATCACCTCGTAGCCGAATACTCCGGGGTTGCCGCGGAAGTAGGCCGCGACGTGCCCCCAGGTGCGTGCGTAGTGGTCTTGCAGCCCGATCCCGTCTGGCGCCGGGGCATTCCGCCAGAAGGAGTTCCAGGCAAAATCCTCGGCGGGGTTGGCGAAGTAGTTACCGGGAAAGCCCAATTGAGGGTTGGGCAGCCCTCCGGTCTGCACCGCCCACGACGGGGCGCCTTCACCCTGGAAGATCTCGTTGTAGAGGTCTTGGTGGAAGTCGAGCAGGCTGACGATGCCGTGGGCGGCCAGCGTCGCCACCGTCTGCGCGATCGAGGCGAGGTAGTTGTCGTCATAAACAAGCGGCTGCGGCTCCACCGCTTCCCAGATGACGCCTACCCGCATCGCGTTGAAACCGTTGGCGGCCAGGAATGCCGCGTCGTCGTCGCCGAACCCGTCGGCCGACGGCTCATACGGCGGCACCTTGTACACCTGGTTGAGCCCGTGCAGCACGACCACGCGCCCTTCGGCGTCGGTCAACCAGCGGCCGGCATGGCCGAGCGGCGCGGTCGGACCGAGGGACGCCGCCAAGGCGGCCGGTGGGGCGATGACGGAGGAGGCATCGGTCGTCAGCGCCGTGATCAGCAGGACGGCGGCCAGTAATGCCGCGAGTCGGCCATCACGGATCCGCATCGAACCTCCAACCCGGGTGCACCGCAGGCCCCGAAATCACTGTGCAAACAGTGAAGGGTGATCGTCACCGCGCTGACACGACGCGGTTACGGTTCGCGCACAATCCGGCGCGCCCGTTCGCGTGCAGACCGTGCTCGGGAGCCGTTATCGGACGCCGCCAAGCCGGCATACCCCGGCCCGAGCGTCACGCCAGCGTGACACTCAACGCCGACGGCCACTCCAGCGTGACGCTCGGCTACTGGCCGCTGTAGCGCTCCGCCTGCGCGGCAGCGTCGGCCGCCGCCGCGCGCATGCCGATGGCGGTCAGTTCGTCGGCAACCGCCCGCAGCGCCGCCTCGTCGCCGGTCGACAGCCCGCGCGCATGGGTCAGAGCGAGTCGTCCCGCGACGCAGTCGATCTCGCTGCACAAACGGGTCAACGGATCGGCGGCGCGAGTGTCGCCCAGCCGGACCGCTTCGTGCCAGATGCGCAGCGCCACCGCGGACTGTCCGCCACGTTCGGCCATCCGGGCGGCGTCGCGCGCGGCGGCCACCGCGCCGTGCCGGTCGCGCATGGCGGCCAGCCGCCAGGCTCGCGCCACCCCGAGTTCCGGGGCGAACAGCGCCGACTTGGTTCCATGTCGGGTTTCGGCGCGCCCCAACGCTTTTGCTGACGCGGGTATGTCTCCTTGCTGGGCCAGCGCGGTGGCCAGCAGCATCAGCGACAGCGGCCCCCACGAGTATCCGGTGCGTTCCAGAGTTTCGGCCGCCGGGCCGAGCAGCGCTGCCGCCTCGGCGAATTCGCCCGCCGCGATCAGGACATGGGCCAGCAGGACCTCGCCGATCGCGCGGCCCGGCTGTTGGAGTTCGGCGAAATCGGTGTACTGCTGCGTGATGTCGCGCGCCGCGTCGAGCCGCCCCGCCATCAGCAGCCCGGTGGTCTGGCCCAGCCCGACGGTGAAGCGCAACAGCCCGGGATGCTCGGCGGCGAAGGCGCGCTGCGCCAGCGGCTCGACGTCGTCGAAACGGCCCTGCCGCGCCGCGCACAACGCGGCGGCGCTGGCCGCCCAGGCCACCGCCTGGTCGTCGGCCGACGGCGACGCCAGCACCTCGCGGCCGACGCGAACGGCGTGTGCGACATTGCCGGCGTTCATGGCGAAGGTGGCGCTCAGCGCGTCGAGGGTCGTACGTGCGGCGGCGTCGCTGACCCGGTTGCGGATGGTCCGCAGGAACGCAGTGGCCCGCTCCGGCTCGCCGAGCATCCAGAACTGGTTCGCGGCGCGCAGCAGCGTCCAGTCCATCAGCGCCGGTTCGGCCAGGGCGGCGGAGTCGACGCCGGCCAGTACCGCGTCGGCCTCGCGGCCGCGGCCCCGCCATGCCAGGGCATGCGCCAGCGCCAGCCGCGCCGCCAGGCCGGCCGACCGCTCCAGGGCCGCGCGGGCCAGCCGTTCGCCGAGTGCCAGGTCGCCCAGCTGCAACGCCTGCTGCGCGGCGGCGACGACTTCCGCTACCGGTGGCAAAGCGTCGCTGCCGAGCGCCAATGACGCCAGCCGCAGCCGGTCGCTGAGGTGGCGCGACGGGTGTTGCGACAGCAGCGTGACCAACTCGGTGCGCAGCCGCCGCTCCTCGTCGGGGCCAAGCGCGGCGCGCGCCCGGTCGGCGAACAGCGGGTGCGCCGTGTACACGACCGGGTCGTCCGATGCCCCGCCGCGCACTCGGGTTTCCGCCGCGCCCCACTCCACGGCCTCCCGCACGGCGCCGTCGCCGGCGAGGAGGGTCAGGTCAGCGACCGACAGCGGCTCCTCGACGGCGAGATAGGACAGCACCGAGCGGGCCGGCGCCGGCAAGGCGGCAAGGAACGCGTCGACCTCGGCCGGCCGGGTGGTCCCACCGGGCGGGTCGATGTCGATGCGGCCGAGCAGCCGGTCGGTCCACAGCGCCGTGATCGGCTCGGGCGCCGCCCCGGAATCCGGGCCGCGGGCGGTGACGATCATCCGGGCTTTGCCGGCCAGCGCCAGCTGATAGACGAGCGTGGCCGACAGCAGGTCCAGGTCGTGGGCGTCGTCGACGATCAGCAGCAGATCATCGGAATCGAGCGACGCCCTGGCGTTCCGCAGCAGCGCCGCCGGTTTGCCGACCTCGGCAATCTCCACCAGGTGGCTGAAGGCGCCGAACGGAATCACGCGTTCAGCGGGGGTGCCGGTGACCCAGCGAGTCACCGTGGCCGGGTGCCGACCGCTGTAGCTCTCGGCGGCCAGCCGGGCCAAGGTGGATTTGCCGCCGCCGTCGGGTCCGAGCACGGCGGCGCCGCGCCCGGCGTCCAGGTCGCTTTCCAGCCGCTCCAGGGCCGCCGCGTGTTCGGGCACGTTCCATCGAACCGGCATCGCCGGATTTTATTGCGCGCGGTGTGCGCGCCGCACCGGGCGTGGTCTACCTTTGGCGGATATGGGCCGGGGACGCGAGTGGGCCGTCTGCGTGTACTGCGCGTCCGGGCCGCAGCACCCCGAATTGCTCACTCTCGCCACCGAACTCGGCGAGGCGATCGCCGAGCGGGGCTGGACGCTGGTGTGGGGCGGTGGACGGGTTTCGGCCATGGGTGCCGTGGCGAGCGCGGCGCGGTCACGCGGGGGCCGGACCGTCGGCGTCATCCCGAAGATCTTGATGCGGCGCGAGATTGCCGATGCCGGCGCCGACGAGCTGATCGTCAGCGAGACAATGCGGGAGCGCAAGCGGGAGATGGAAGAGCGGGCCGATGCGTTCATCGTGCTGCCGGGCGGCGTCGGCACCTTGGACGAGTTGCTCGACGCCTGGACCACGGGCTATCTGGGGTTGCACCGCAAGCCCATCGTGCTGCTGGACCCCTTCGGCCATTACGAAGGCCTCTGGCTCTGGTTGTGCGGGTTGGCCGACCGGGGATACGTCTCGCAGACGGCGATGGACCGGTTGGTGCTGGTCGACAAGGTGAGTGCCGCGGTGCAGGCCTGTGCACCCGTCTGAGGGCGCCGGCGATCGCCCCACTCCTTTAGGCTTCCACCTTCGACGGAATCGAGGGGGATGACGTGTCCGATCAGGGGCGGGGCGCGCGTGCCGCGGTCGGCTTGACCGACATCGCAGCGCGGTTGCCGGGCTTGCTGGCCGACCTCCCGATAATCGTCCGGGGAGCGCTGACCGGGCTGCTGGCCCGGCCGAACTCGAAGAAATCGATCGGGACCGTGTTTCAGGAACGGACCGCCCGCTACGGCGATCGGGGCTTCTTGAAGTTCGGCGATCGGGAGCTGACCTACCGCGACGCCAACGCGATCGCCAACAGGTACGCCGCGGTGCTGGTCGCGCGCGGCGTCGGCGCGGGCGATGTCGTCGGAATCATGCTGCGTAACTCACCCGACGCGGTTCTGGCGATGCTGGCCGCGGTCAAGTGCGGCGGGGTCGCCGGCATGATCAACTACCACCAGCGCGGCGAGGTGCTGGCACACAGCCTCGGGCTGCTGGACGCAAAGGTGTTGGTTGCGGAGACCGACCTGGTCAGCGCGGTCGCCGAATGCGGCGGGGGGGGCACCGCCCAGACGCCGACCCCCGCCGGCCTGGGGCGGGTCGCCCCCGGCGCGGCCGCCCCCAAACCCGCGGCCGCCCCGCCCGCGGCC